>Ga0209793_1000052_pt1 | contig 245351 bp, 256 predicted proteins | sample EBPBio122009_DNA_FD_185863 | JGI IMG/M metagenome (GOLD analysis project Ga0209793, IMG submission 185863) | Wastewater treatment Type I Accumulibacter community from EBPR Bioreactor in Madison, WI, USA - Reactor 1_2/2/2009_ DNA (SPAdes) (version 2) | ecosystem: Engineered > Bioreactor > EBPR...
GTCTTGGCGGCCTTGGCCACCGAGACCACCACCGAGCGGTCCACCCCGTACTTGGTCGCGATCTCGCGCTGGGTGCCCTGCCCGGTGAGCATCGCCACCCACATCTCGTACTTCTGAGACGGCGCCAACACGCGTCTCTTCTTCCGCGGCGTCGTCTTCTTCGACATGTTCTGATCCGACATGGTCATCGACCTCCTGATCGACTCGCCACGCCGCACCCTGGCTGGTATTTAATCCCCCCAGATGTCTCACGAACTCAGACGCAGAACAGCTATGGACTCAACTTGGCATCTGGCCGTCAAGGACGAGGACTACGCCTTCGCCCGCCCCGCCCTGGTCACGCACAAACGACGCAAGCTCGAACTCGCCGCAGGCGCCCCATCGAGGCGCGGCAACCACCGCCAGCCCGGCGCGGCCTACAACGACAAAACCCGACGACAGGCTGAGACCACCGCCGCCGAACAAGCCGAACGGGCCTACGAGATCCTCGTCGGCCACTGGCAACCCCGCCGCCCGCCACCTCCACCGCAACCTTCCCCTTGACGATTTCATCCGTCCGAGCACACCGCCCGGCACCCTCCGCGATTCATTGTCCAGGCTGGCCGGCGCTCCTCGCAGGGAGCGGTCCGCAAATAGTCCGCAAGAAGTCCGGCCGAGACCGACGATCGTCGGCGACGTCCAACGGTCCCAAGCTCGCGTTTCCGCAGTTCAGACGACGTTTTTCGGCATCAGTCGGCGATGGTCAGCGGTCACCGAAACCCCGCGTGATAGTTCCGCTTCAACGTCTGACTCTGCGGCTCAGGTGCGTGGGTGTCTGCCCCGGTTTGACTGAGAATGCCTGGATCGTGTCACAGATCCAGCAACAGTCCCAGCACTTCGCGCACCTCGGCGAGCGTCACGGGTCCCACGTTGCCTTGCTTTGTCGTGAGCCGCGTGATGGAAACTGAGCGCACGTGCTGACACTGTGCTGCCGACGGGGCGCTGAGTTGATTGTCGTCATCCGGCTCGATGTAGACCTCCGCCCCGCTGGACCGGATGGTCCGGGTTAGGGGGACGACCTGCACCACGTTGGGGTCGCCTCGCAGTACGCCGACGGCGGTGACGACAACGGCTGGTCGCCGCAGGCCCGCTTCGCTGCCGATCGGGGTGCCGAGATCGACCTCGACGATGTCACCCGAGTTCAGCACCGAGCCAGGTCTCTTCCTCGTCGGTGAGCTTGTCGCTCAACTCGCGTCCCATCGACAGCTGTCTCAACGCACGCAGGGCCCGATCGACCGTCTGGTCGATGGTCTCATTGCGCTGCTGGGCCAATCGTGTGATGCGGCCGTGCGTCTGGCGGCTGACCCGGATCGTGGTGGTGTCGCCCATGGGCCAATTCTACGCGCTGTAGACAATTTGGTCTACAATGGGGAGAGCGTGACGAAGAGCGTGGGCGGGTTCGACTCCGGATGTATGGCGCCGCCGCGTGCGGATATGATCGCACTCACGGGCTGGGCCAATGACGACGCTGTCATTGTGGCTGCCACCGAGCTTGCGGCAACGCTCGGCGATGACCCGAATCACACCGTCGCCGCCGCGGCGTTGGGCCTGAACGGCAACATCTACACCGGCGTGAACAACCATCACTTCAACGGTGGTCCGTGCGCCGAACTCGTGGTGCTCGGCGTGGCGGCCAGTGCGCACGCGGGTGGTTTAGCAACCATGGTCGCGGTCGGTGACGGTGGACGCCGGGTGATCTCTCCGTGCGGTCGCTGTCGTCAGGTGATGCTGGACCAGCACCCCGACATCTGCGTCTTGGCGCCCCTCGAGGACGGTATCCAGTCTGCTCGGTACGCGAGCTCCTGCCCTTTCCTACGTGCAGCCTGACGAGGACCCGGACCCCTTCGTGCGCGGCAGCCGGCGCTACCTCGACGACATCGCCTCTGGGCGCAAGACGAGCTCCATCCGTTACCGGAATCCGATCCCGCTGGGGGAGACGACCTTCGTGTTCGAAGATGCCGAGCATCTCGGCTTCGTAACGATGCCGAGCGCTATCGACTCCGTGTCCCCGGTCCGCTTGGCGGATCTGGACCCGTCCTATCAGGAGTGGCTTCGCGGTCACTACCCGGACATGCCCACGGATCCTCCGCTCACCGAGGTGCGCTTCCACATCTGATCAACCGGGCTTCTGCGGTGAGCTCGTCATGCTCAACGAGTTCGGAACTCGGTGGAGTTCAGGTTCAATGTGTAACGAACAGAGTCAGCGGTCGTAGACCTTCTCGCGCCGTCCGATCGAGAAGACCTCGATCCTGACGATGTCGTCGTGGATGAGTGCGAGGATCCGGTAGGAGCCCACTCGGTAGCGCCATTCGCCTGAGTGGTTTGCCGTGAGCCCTTTGCCGAAGGCTCGTGGGTCGGCGCATCCGTCGAGGTTGTTCTTGATCCACGTGGCGAGGATCTTGGCATCGAACCGGTCCATCTTCTTCAACTGCTTGCGCGCTCTCGCGGTCAACTCGACGCGGTATGGGCTGGCCTGTGCGGCCATCAGGCGAGTTCGGTGAGGATCTCGTCGATGCCGAAGCGCTCGCCGGCGTCTTGCGCGATCGCCGCGCGCAGTTCCTGCAGGTCGTAGGAGTCCTCGATCTTCTCAAGGATGGCGGTGCGGGCGAAGTCGGAGATGCTGACGCCCTCGAACTGGGCGAACTTGCGGACGAGTTCAGCGTCCTTATCGTTCATGCGCACTGTCATGGTGCTCATGGGTCCTCCTCTCACGGTTCTGAATACAGTGTATTCAGGGTGGTGGGTAGGGGCAAGGTGAAGCGCTGCGGTCGGCCGAGTATGGATTCAGCGTGAACGGCGATCGGCGGGAGTAAGGGGCTCACGAACCGTCCGGCACGAGCCGGCGTTCCGTCAGAATTGGTACCGCGTTTTCGTCAGTCTGGCCAGCCCAACCGTGAGCCATCGCCATCCGCAGACCCGACGGACCTTATGGGCCGAGTAGTCACCGGGGGAGACCCGACCGTGCATGGACTTTCCTCGAGGATGCGAACGGCTGGCTGGAAGACTACGCGAACCGCCTGGTGGAGCGGGGCGCCGCCGACGTCGCACCGGCGCAAGCTCCGGTGCTTCGCAAGCTGCTGTTGGTGCTTGCCGCCGCGCCAGGGGCCGAGCTGGTTCAGGATCGTTTGGCGCACGAAGCTGGGCGTGGCCAGCGGTCGCCATCGGTGTGCCGCCGCGGCGGATCAACGAGATCGTTCACGGCAAGCGGGGGATCACGGCCGACACGGCCGTGCGGCTCGCCAAGTATTTCGGGAACTCGGCCGAATTCTGGATGAACCTCCAGTCACACTACGAGCTTCGGATCGAGCGACGGGCGCTCCGTGCGCAGGTTGACGCGATCCAGCCGATCGAGCACGCGTCATGATCATGACTTTGCCGTGCCACCGACTACACAAAGCCCCGATCTTTGAGCACTGCAAGCGGGGCGGGGGCGTGAGAATCAACTTCGTGTAGTCGCAGGACCGAAGTGCTATCGAGGTGGTCCCCGTGACCCGGCTCGAGCTGGGCGGTTTACGGTATGGCGAGTACCAACCCGGGAGGTAGGCAGTGAGTCGTCGGTCTTGGGCACGCGCCGCGTTGATGGCGGACGGCGTCGGGTGCGCTTTGGCCGCGGTCGGCGCCCTCGCCATCGGGCGCCTCGGGGATGAGCTGGACCCCATCTCATCGGCCCGGATCCCGCTCGGGGCCGCGCTTGCAGTCACGAGCGCGATGCTTCTCGGTTCAGCTCGTGACGCCCGCGACCGAGACCTCAGCCGTGCCGCCCTGGTGAATACCGCGTGGGCTCTCGGGTGCACGGCCGCCCTGACGGCGAGGCATACGCGGACGAGCCGTCTCCTCGTCGCCACGACGGCGGTCGCCGATGCCGCGATGGCCGTCACTCAGTGGAGCCTGCGATCGGGCCGACACGGGGTCGGATTCAGGCGGGCCGACGCGTGATGGCAACGCGTGCCCGGTCGCTCGGCGGCGGATGGTGCGCGGATGGTGCGATCAGGGACTGTCCACGAGGATGACGTGCAGCGTGCGTGGTCCGTGGACGCCTTCGACCCGGCTCAGCTCGATGTCGCTGGTCGCGCTGGGACCGCTGATCCACGTCAGCGGCCGGCCGGCGCGCACCGCCTCGGCCAGCCGGGCAACGGCCTCCGGCACGTCACTGACCACCTGATCGGCCCGCACGAGACAGATGTGCAGGTCGGGAACCAGGCTGAGCGCCCGCCGCCCTTGCCCGGACCCGTGATCGAGCACGATCGTCCCGGTCTCGGCGATGCCCACGGCGGAGTCGGTGACGACCGCCGAGGTCGTGTCGAGTTCGGTGTGCGAGAGCGGCGGATCGTCATGGTGCACCCGGACGGTGCCGGGAAGGGTCGACAACCACGGAGTGGGTATGCCGCTCGGCACGACGACGCTGTCGGCTCCGTGATCGCCCAGGGCGCGTCCGATCGCCTCGGCGATGTCCGGTTCGGGCACGCGGACGACGACCGCGCGGTAGTCCTCGACCCGCTCCACGAACCTGCCGAGGACGTCGGGCATGGCGGTCGGCCGGCCATACTCCCACGCATCGAATGCCTCGGACGGCGCGGTCGGCCGCAGTCTGGCCAGCGCCTCCCGCTCCGACTCCACTCGGCGGTTCGCCTCGCGGATCCGGGCCAGGATCGCCTCGCGGCTGTTCATCCCGGCTCGCCCCCGCGCTCGCGCTTCCACCAGTCCCGGAACGATTCCGCCGGCGGATTCGGCAGGTCACGGGCGTTGGACCACTTCGACATCGGCCACGGCAGCGGGCCCAGATGCCCCGACTTCGGCAGCACACGGCCGGCCGCCGACGCGAGCCTCTGGGCAGCAGTGAGGCGTCTGGCGTCGGCCATCATCCAACTCGCCCCGGCGAAGATCGCCTGGTTGGCACCCGGCACGCGGGCGTGGGACTTCTTCTCCACGACATCGTGTCGCAGTTGGACCAGCAGCTCGGGGATGTCGATGCGGACCGGGCACACCTCGAAGCAGGCCCCGCACAGGCTCGACGCGTAGGGCAGCGAGGCGTCGATATCGCTCGTGATGCCACGCAACTGAGGCGTCAGCACGGCACCGATCGGGCCCGGGTAGACCGAGCCGTAGGCGTGGCCGCCGACTCGCTCGTACACCGGGCAGATGTTCAGACAGGCCGAGCATCGTATGCAGCGCAGCGCGGACCGGCCGTGTAGGCGGCCCAAGGCGTTGGTCCGCCCGTTGTCGATGAGCACGACGTGCACGTCGTGCGGGCCATCGCCGCTCCCGCCCCCGGTCCACATCGAGGTGTAGGGGTTCATCCGTTCACCGGTGCTGCTGCGCGGAAGCAGCTGCAGGAAGATCTCCAGATCGGCCACCGACGGCAGGATCTTCTCGATCCCGACGACCGAGATCAGGGTCTCGGGCAGGGTCAGACACATGCGCCCGTTGCCCTCGGACTCCACGACGACCAGCGTGCCGGTCTCGGCCACTGCGAAATTCGCGCCGGAGATGGCGACCTTCGCGCGAAGGAACTTCTCGCGCAAGTGGATTCGTGCCGCACCTGCGAGCTCGGGCGGGGAATCGGAAATGTCGCCGGGCGCTGCGGTGCCATAGCGACCCATCTCCTCCAGAAAGATCTCGCGCACCTCGGACCGGTTGCGGTGGATCGCCGGGACGAGGATGTGGCTGGGTCGGTCGTGGCCGAGCTGGACGATCAACTCGGCGAGGTCGGTCTCCCATGCCGCAATCCCGGCGTCCTCAAGTGCCTCGTTAAGATCGATCTCCTGGGTGGCCATCGACTTGACCTTGACCACCTCGTCCGCGCCGGTGGCGCGGACCAGATCGGTGACGATCCGGTTGGCCTCGTCGGCATCGCTGGCCCAGTGCACGGTGCCGCCGGCCTTGGTGAACTGCTCCTCGAACTGCACGAGATAGCTGTCGAGGTGGGCTAGCACGTCATTCTTGACGTCTTCACCGGCGCGCCGCAGTCCCTCCCAGTCGGCGACCTCGCCGACGACGGCGGCTCGCTTGGCGCGGATCGTCCCTGTCGCATGGCGCAGGTTGCGTCGTTGCTGGGTGTTGGCGAGCGCGTTCTTGGCGCCGTGACGGAAGGCCGGCATCCCGAGGAAGGTCTCCTCAGGCGGGGCCGGGGTGCGGCGCTTACGCGCGACGGCGACGGTCGGCTGCTTGGGCACGCGGGTCATGGGTGCGCTCCTTCGGTGGACGCGAGGATCTCGGCGAGGTGGATCGGCCGAATCCCCGAGTTGAGTCGGCTCAGCACCCCTCCGATGTGCATCAGGCACGAGTTGTCGCCGGTGACAACGAATTCGGCGCCTGTCTCCATCACGTGATGGGCCTTGTCCGCGCCCATCGCTACCGAGACGTCCGGGTTCTTGACCGAGAAGGTGCCGCCGAAACCGCAGCACTGGTCGGCCGCCGGCAGGGGGACGACCGTGATGCCGCGAACTTCCTGCAGGAGGCGATATGGCCGGTCGCCCACCTTGGCCACCCGAACGGAGTGGCACGTCGGGTGATATGTCACCCGATGCGGGAAGTAGGCCCCGACATCGGTGACGCCGAGGACATCCACGAGGAACTCGCTGAGGTCGAGGGTCCGGGCGGTCACTGCGCGCACGCGTTCAACCAGCGAGCGATCCCCGGTGCGCTCCGCGAGCATCGGGTGCTGGTCGCGGACGGACCCGACACACGAGCCCGACGGCGCGACGATGTAGTCGTATGGCGCGAACACCTCCGCATACCGGCGCACCGTCGGCAGGGCCTCGTCGAAGAACCCGGTGTTGGTGAACATCTGGCCGCAACAGGTCTGTCCCAGAGGGAATTCCACGCGGCACCCGAGTCGCTCGAGTAGCGAGACCACCGCCTTGGGCGTCTGCGGGAACATCGTGTCGTTGATGCATGTGGCGAACAGCGCGACGGTCTTCCCCGCTCCAGGACGTCCCGCCCCAGGGTCGGTGATCGCCGTTGGGCGCACGCTCGCCTCCAGGTTCTCGCCTGTCATGGCAACATCCCCGACAGCACGGTCGACTGCAGGCCGACCAGCAGGCAGAGGATGACCAGCAACCCGATGCTCCACGCAACGACCTTACGGAAGATCAGCGACTCCTGGCCGAGCAGGCCCACGGCTGTGGCGGCGATGGTCAGGTTCTGGGGGCTGATCATCTTGCCGACGACACCACCGGAGGTGTTCGCCGCCACGAGCAGGGTCGGATCGATTCCGGCCTTGGCGCCGGCCGTCTGCTGCAAGGTGGCGAAGAGCGCGTTCGCGCTCGTGTCGGAACCGGTCACCGCGGTGCCGATCCAGCCGAGGATGGGGGAGAGGAAGGCGAATGCCGCGCCGGTCCCGGCGATCCAGGTGCCGATCGTGATCGTCTGCCCGGAGAGATTCATGACATAGGCAAGAGCAAGGACCGAAGCGATCGTCAGCATCGGGAAACGCATCTTGTGCACCGTGGCCGCGAATTCCCCGATCGCCTTGCGCATCGGGAGCCGGTAGACAAGAGCGATGATGAACCCGCAGATCAGCAGCAGGGTGCCCGGCGAGGAGAGCCACTGGAAGTTGTAGACCGTGGAGCTGACCGGTTTGCCGGCTGCGTTGAGGATCTCCCCGTCCAGGCCCGGCCAGTGGATCTTGCGGTCGGTCCCGGCCAGGAAATCCTTGAGAGGACCCCAGAGCTTGGCCAGGGAGAAGACCGCGATCACAAGCAGGTAGGGGAACAACGCCATTCCGATTCGAGAGCCCGTGATCGGTTGTGCAACAGCGATTTTCGTCATCGTCGACACGCCGCCGGCGCCGCCGGCATCCGGATCCGTCAGGCCGAGTTCGGCGTGCTCACGATCGAGCTCGGTGCGCAGGCGCTCATTGGCTTCCTCCCGGCCGGCGGGCTTCCAGACCTGGAGCAGCAACACCCCGGCCGCGAGGCCGACGAGGGAGGCGATGATGTCGGTGAGCTCGACGGAGACGTAGTTGGAACTGATGAACTGCGCGACCCCGAAGGACACGCCCACCGTCAGGGCCACCGGCCACGTCTGCCGCAAGCCGCGCCTGCCGTCGGCAAGGAAAACGAGAAGCAGGGGGACGAATGCGGCGAGCAACGGGGTCTGCCGGCCGACATACGCCCCGATGTCGTGGTAGTCGATCCCCGTCAGGTTGCCGGCCGTGATGATCGGGATTGCGATCGCACCGAAGGCGACCGGGGCGGTGTTTGCGAGCAGGACGATCATCGCTGCCCGCAGCGCTGAGAAGCCGACGGCCATCAGCATCACACCGGTGATGGCCACCGGCGCGCCGAAGCCGGCGAGGGCCTCCATCAGCCCCCCGAAGCAGAAGGCGATGAGGATCGCCGTGACGCGCGGATCGTCCGACACGAGGTTGAACGTCTCGCGCAGGTCCTCGAAGCGTCCGCTGACCACCGTCACCTGATAGAGCCAGATCGCGGTCATCACGATCCAGGTGATGGGGAAGAGGCCGAAGACGGCGCCCTCCGTCGCTGACAGCAGCGCCAGGTCGACGGGCATCCGGAATGCAAGGATGGCCACGAGGATGGCGACCGCCAACGACGTGAGCCCGGCCTTGTGCGCCTTCCACCGCAGTGCCCCCAGCGTGACGAAAATCGTCACCAGAGGAAGCAAGGCGATGAGTGCGGTGAGCCACAGGCTGTTGCCCAACGCCGTGGGATTGGGGGTGTACGCAGCCGTCATGACGACCGGCCTCCTTCGGGGATCGGTGAACGGGACTCCGCGACAAGGTCGTCGAGGAGTTCGAGGACATGTCGATAGGGCTGCCCGGTGGCCCGGGTCATGCCCAGCTCGCACGTTCGGTTCGAGGACACGAATGCGTCGTATGCCGCGCGGCCCACCTCCGCGGCTTCGCGCCGGGTCGCCGACGCCGTCAGTTCCGGGTGCAGCAGGCCCCGGTCGCCGGCGAAGGCACAGCAGCCGGCGTCGTCGGGGACGACGACCCGCTCGGCGCACGCTTGGGCGATGGCCAGGAGATGCGGGACATCCCCGGCATGGCGGTCCGAACAGGTCGGGTGGACCATGACCGAGCCGAGCTGCCTAGGCACCGTCAGGCTCGGCAGCACCCGCTCGGCCACGAACCGGGTGCTGTCGACGATGTCCAGCCGGGACACGCGGGAAGCGAGTTCGGCTTCACCCGCGGCCGCCACATCTTCGGCCAGGCTGTGCAACCCATGGGTGCACGAACTGGCTTCCGAGACAACGGGAACCTCGCCATCGCGGCTCGCGCTGAGTAGGGCCACCGCGGTCGCGATCGCCATCATCCGCAGCCCGTCGGTCAAGCCCTTGCTACGCCATACCGTGCCGCAGCACAGCGTTTCCAGGCCGACGGGCAGCTGGACCCGCACGCCGGCGGCGTCGCACAGCCGCAGGAAAGCGAACGCCGCCCCGCGCGGACGAGTGGTGGCGCCGGGAGACGCGGCGGGCGCGAAGAGCTCACCCATGCAGGAGGCGAAGAAGACGACATCGCCCGGCTCGTGGCGCGCCGGTGTCCGCCGGCTGATGCCGGGTCCCGGGAGATCGTCTCCTACGCGTGGGACGAGGTCAGATGAGGCGATCGCCCGGCCGGCCTCCGTCGCGGTCGTCAGCAGCCCAGCCGGGATGTGTTCTGCGAGAGCGATTCCGGAGCGCAACGCCGCCAGCGTCGCATCCCAGTGCGTGGCGAGCCCCGCGGCGATGCGTTGCGCCGCGGCCGGCTGGGCATCGTGCCGGTGGCGTTTCATCACCTTCCCCGTGTCGATCCCGACGGGACAGGAGAGCAGGCACAGGGAGTCCGCAGCGCAGGTCTCGACCGCGGCGTAGGTGAAGTCGCGGGCCAACTCCTCGCGACGCGCCCCCTCGGCGGCCGCAAGCTCGCGCATGAGTGCAATCCGCTGACGAGGTGTCGTCGTCAAGTCCTTTGACGGACAGGCGGGTTCGCAGTAGCCACACTCGACGCACCGGTCCACGGCGGCGTCCACGACCTCAGGGATCTTGAGGTTCTTCAGATGCTGGTCGCGGTCGTCGGTGACGATGACACCGGGGTTGAGGACATGGGCCGGGTCGAAGAGCCGCTTGATCTCGCGGATCACGGCATACAACTCAGGGCCGAACTGCCGCTCGACGTAGGGGGCCATGATCCGCCCGGTCCCGTGCTCGGCTTTCAGCGAACCGTCGGCTGCGAGAACGAGATCCACCAGATCGTCGCTGAAGGCGGCATATCGCTCCAGCTGGACCGGGTCGCGCAGATCGGGGTTGATCATGAAGTGGAGGTTGGCGTCCTTGGCGTGACCGAAGATCACGGTGTCGCCGTAGCCGTGCCGGGAACAGAGTTCCTGCAGGTCCCCGACAAGCCCGGTCAGTGCCGGCATCGGCACGACGACGTCCTCGAGCAAAGCCGTGGAGCCCGTCGGCCGGGCGCCGGCCACCGCCGTGTAGAGGCCCTTGCGCACCTGCCACCGCACGGCGCGCTCGCCCGGGTCGCTGGTGAACTCGACCGGGTAGCCGAGGTCGGTGAGTCCGCCGAGACCGGCCACGACGCCCCCGAGTCGGGCGACACGCTCGCGCAGTTCCTCCGGGTCGTCGGCCTGGGTCTCGACAAGGAGGGCTGTATGCCGCGCGACCGCCAGATCGCGCAACGCCGGCACCGTGACCGGGAGGTCTTGCGCGACACGCAGCGAACTCGCGTCGAGCAGTTCGGCGGTGGCGACCCCGGCCGCGACGAGGGCGGGCAGCGCGTCGGTCGCATGGCTGATGTCGTCGAAGACCAGGAACGCCGTGCCGGCATGGGCGTGCAGAGGTACGGTGTCGAAGGTCGCCTCGACGATGAAGCCGAGCGTGCCCTCGGAGCCGACCATGAGGTGGGCCAGGATCTGTGCCGGGGTGTCGAAGTCCAGGAAGGCGTTGAGTCCGTAGCCCATCGTGTTCTTCATCGAGAACTGGTGACGGATCCGGTCGACGGACGCGGCATTGCCGCGCACGCGATCGCGCAACCGGAGCAGACCCGCGTACAGGTCGGGCTCGAGAGCCCGGAGTGCCTCGTCGGCGTCGGGCGCCCCGGTGTCGATGTGGGTCCCCGTCACGAGGACGACCTGGATGCTGCTGAGGGTTCGGTAGGTATTTGCCGTGGTCCCGCAGGTCATCCCTGAGGAGTTGTTGGCCACGACGCCACCGATCGTGCAGGCGATCTCGCTGGCGGGGTCGGGGCCGAGGAGGCGGCCGTAGGGCGTGAGCCGGGCATTGACCGCCCGCACCGTCGCCCCCGGCTGGCACCGCACTCGCGCGCCGCCGTCGAGCACCTCGACGTCGCGGAAGCCGCGCCGGGTGTCGATCATGACGCCGTCGGTGACCGCCTGCCCGGACAAGGAGGTGCCGCCCGACCGGAAGGTGACCGATGCGCCGGCCTGCGCTGCCGCGGCAACGGCAGCCGCGACATCCGCGCCGTCGCGGGCGAACACGACGGCCTGCGGCTGGAGGAGATAGTGCGACGCGTCATGGGCCATCCGGGAGCGGTCGAGCTGGCTGTCCGCGACGCGTTTCTCCCCGACGGCGGCCTGCAGCCGCGCGATGAGGTCCTGGGTGGGTCCAGTTTCACTGTGAAGCATCCTCGCTCCTCACCTTGGTACGACCAACTCAAGGTAGGGGCGTAAATCGGATCGGTCAACGGTTGGTCATGCGATAGTGAGGAACGTGACGTATGCCGCACAACCCATCGACGGGACCTCCGACGACCGCGCTGAAACCTCGCGCGGTCGCCCGGGCGGTCACACCTGGCGACCGATGCCGCGGTCGCGCACCTACACCTATGTGATCGACCAGGTCGACGAACAGATCGTGAGCGGGGCCCTGCGGGTCGGCGATCGCCTGCCACCCGAGCGAGAATTCGCCACTCTGCTCGGGGTCGGTCGAGGCGCAGTGCGCGAGGCGATCCGGGTGCTTGAGGCCTATGGCGTGGTCCGGACCGACCCCGGTCCCGAGGGCGGCACGACACTGACATCGATGCCCAGTGAGGCGCTCACCCAGGTCTTGCGTCTGCACATCGGGTTGGCCAACTTCCCCATGGCGGATGTGATCGAGGCGCGGGCGATGCTGGAGCGGTGGAGCGCCCGTCTCGCCGCTCGGCACGGCAGCGCGGACGATCTGGCCGCGATCGAGCATGAGTTGCTCCAGATGGAGAATGGCCGAAGCGACAGGGAGGCCTTCAACGAGCACGACACGGCTTTTCACGTGGCGATCGCCCGCGCGTCCAACAACCGGCTCGTGGCGGATATGACGACCGCGCTCCGCGACTCGATTCGCTCGCTGGTGCTCGAATCCTTCCACGGTCACGCCGACTGGCCCGCGCTCGCGGAGCAACTGTGCGCCGATCACCGCCGCGTGTTCGAGGCGATCGCGAGCGGGGATGAATCCGCGGCCGCCGATGCCGTCGAAGAGCACATCCGCTCCGCATACGCCACGCTCGGCTGGGGTCGCGCCTGACGGTGCTGGCCTAGCCCGGGACCGGCCCGGTCATCGATCGACGGGCTCGCGGACCTGGCGGCGGTCGGTGCCACCGACGAGTGACGACAGCAGCCGCTCCTGGCTGACGCTGCCGCGGCGGAAGGAGCGACGCAGGAGGAGGACCAAGCCGGCGGTGGCGGCATACGGCACCAGATAGACGAGGTCCGCGGCGGCCGGAGTGGCCCCCTCCGGATGAGCGAGACTGGTGGACATCTTCAGAGCACTGAGCAACAAGCCCGCGCCGATCAGCGCTGCTGCAACGACGACGAATGGATCCCGGTGACGCATCCGGCAGCCCCCTTTGGCACCTCTGGCGAACCGTTCTCGGGACACCGTAGCGGGTTGGTCGGGCCGGGGGAACACCCTTGCGGACACCGATCGCCGGGAAACCGTTTACACGGGAGAATCCTTTGACACGGTCAAAACACCTGGTCAGAAGTTCTGTGACGCTGTTGGCCGGATGGCTGTCGGCAGAGGCGGTCCATGCGCTCGCCGCCCGGGCAGTGCTGCCCGCCCGGCGGCCCGCACCGGGCGAGAGAGGTCTTGCCGTCGTCGTTCTCGGCTATCACAACGAGGATCCGGCGGCGATCAACTGGCTCAACCGGTGGCGGGCCGACGTAGTGATGCGATCCATTCCGCGTGATGGGCAGGCGCCGCTGATCGTTGCCAGCGGTGGCTCCCGCCGGCCGGGGCTCAGCGAGGCGGCTCTGCTGGCGAACTACCTGGTCGACAGGCACGGGGTGGCGCCGGAACGAGTCGTCGTGGAGGAGGTCTCGTTGAGCACGTGGGAGAACATCGCCAACGTGCGCCCGCTGCTCGCTGCCGTCGACCAGGTCATGATCGTCTCCAATCCCCTGCACGCCCTCAAGGCCCGCTGGTACCTCCGGCGTCAGGATCCGGCTCTCGCAGCCCGCCTGGTGCCGGCCCAGGACTACCGCCTCGGCGAACTGGCGTGGGCGAAGCCGGCGCTCGCGGCATACGGGCTGCGGGATCTGGCCATCGCAGCGCTCGGCCTGTGGCGCCGCCCGGCCGGTATCCCGCCGAGGGTCGATGCCCGGGGCGCGGCCCGGCGGGCGGTGCCCGTCACGGGGCCTGGCGGGGAACCGCCGCTGCGTTGACGTCGGCGCGGGCCCGGGACTCGACGGTGATCGTGATGCTGCGGCCGATGAACTCCGCCGCGCTGCTGAGTATGGGCAGTTCCGCCGTCCCCGTCACGCGCACGACTGCCGTCATGCCATCGGGGGAGCCGGTGCCCGGGGCGAGCGACCAGGCCTGCATCCGATCGGGCATGGGACGCGCGGCGAGGTTCTCGGCGGCGGCAGCCCAGACGGTGCCGTCGTCAAGCGGCACAGCCTCCCCGATGCCCTCGGTGTAGACGCGCTCGGTGATGCTGTCCGCTGCGTCGAGGGCGGCGGCGTCCGCGGCGTCGAGGAGCCGGATCCGCGCCAGCTGGGCGCTGGTCACCGTGATGATGCCCAAGATGAGCATCAAGGCGATGCAGGTCAGGCCGATGATCAAGATGGTGATGCCACCGGCCTCCGGGTTGTCGTCCTCGGACTGACAAGGGCGCATCAGCCCAACTCCCGGAAGCGATCGACGGTGAGCACGTGCGTGCTCGACACCGGGACCTCGAGCGGCACCACATCGCGAGCGAACGCCGGCACGAGGGGAAGCGGCACGCTCACGCTCGCCGTGAACTCGATGCTGGTCTCGGGGGTCAGACACGGCGATGCCGCACACCTGATCTCCACGCTGCCGATGCCGCCGAAGCCCTGGTCCTCGAAGGCGATGGCCGCGGCGGCGTGTGCCCGGCCGTCTGCATTGCCGTCCTCGGTCGCTGTGACGAACGCCCGGCCGGCCTCGCGGGCGGCTTGCGCCACCGCATACGACCCGGCCTGGACGCGCGCGATCATCATCGTCAGATAGATGAGCGGAACCAGGAGCAGGACACCGAGGAAGACGAACTCCACGATCGCGGAGGCCTCCTCGGCCTCGGGTCGTGATTGCGTGCGCCACCGCGCGAATCGGTTGCGTAGGAACGTCATTGGGCTTCCTCGAAAGCGCGTCCGATGACGTGCAGCTCGTTGTCCGGGCCGAGCGGCCCGATGAGCGGCAAGGGAGCGGTGACGCGCACGACGACGACCTGGACACCGTCGACCGACTCGGTGGAGGAAGTCACGTTCTGGCTGAACCGAGACGAGATCGCCGAGTTGATCATCTGTGTCGTGCGCGCCACGGCGTCGCCCGGCGCCGCGTCGACACGTGCCCCGACACGGGCGCCTTCGGCGGCGCACGAGATAAGGGTGTTGCGAATGTGCAGGGTCAGCCCGAGCTGGAACACGGCGGCGAAGACGAACATCAACAAGCCGGTCACCATGGCGAAGTCGGCAACGGCCGCCCCCGATTCGACTCCCTCGTGTCCGCCCGGTCCCCGCGGTCCCAGGCCTCGCACGATCAGTTCCCGGACGGGCTGACCTCGTCAAGCGCGTCGCCGATCAGGGACTTGAGTCGTTCGTCGGCAATGAACCAGATCGCCGAGACCAGGCCGGCCGTCATGATGGTGATCAGGACCCAACCGGGCACATCGCCACGCTGGCTCTCGCGGTCGGCGAGTGCCCGCCGCAGGCCTTCAACGAGGCGAATGTGAGCTTTGATCATCTTCTCGGACATGGTGTTTCCTCTCGGTTGTGCTCGACTGAGCGTTGGTGTCACATGGAGAAGTTCAAGAAGTCGAAGCCGGGGAAGACGGCGAACAGGACCGTGACGGGCAGGACCAGGAAGACCACCGGGATCATCATCGCGATCTCCTTCTTGCCTCCGGTTTCCATCAGTTGGCGTCTGCCCTCCTCGCGAACGTCTTGGGCTTGAGCTCGCAAGACGTCCGCCAATGGCGTGCCGCGCTCGACGGCGATCACCACGCCGTCGACGAATCGGCTCAGGGACGTCAAGCCTGTCCGCTCGGCCAGACCGCCTAGCGCCCGCGGGAGGCTGGCGCCGGACCGGGCATCCGCGAGACAACGGCCGAGTTCGGTGGCCAGTTCACCCTTGGAGAGGCGGCACACCCGTTCAAGCGCTCCGACTGCACCCTCGCCCGCGCCGACCGCCAGCGCGAGAAGCTCTGCGACAGTGGGAAATTCGGCGAGCATATGCGCCTCGCGCCTGGTGACCGCACGGGTGAGCCATTGGTCCCACGCCACAACTCCGGCCAGCGCGCCCAGGCCCGTGAGCCACAGCAACATGAGCGGGCCACCGCTGCCACCGACGGCGAGGAGTACGCCCAGCATCCCGCCCGCCACCCCACCCGCGACACCGGCCAGGACCTGCTCGGCGCGGAAGCGGTCCACATCCGGCTGCTTACCCGCGCGCACCAGACGGGAGCGCACGGAATCGGAGCCGCCCAGAAGGCGCTCGACTAACCGTGCCCCATCGCGAACCACCGGTCGACCCAGCACCGCCAAGACCCCGGCAGGGGAGATGACCGTACGATCTCGCAGTCGGGTGAAGCCGACCGTGTCGATGAGGTAAGGGGCGAGGCGGTCAGCGAGGGTGGGCCGGCGTTGTGCGCGTAGGTGCCGGAGGATCAGCAGCACCCCGGATGCGAAGAGGAGGCCGGTCAGCGCCCCCCACTGGCCGGTGCCGACGCGTTCGATGACGGTCATCCGAGCACTCGCTCTTCCTCGGGAAGCCGGGAGATGCGAACCATGATCCGGTAGGCGACCAAGGTGCACGTGCCGCCCCCCGCGAGCACGAACGCGCCGGTCGCGGTGGAGAACGCCTGCACCGCCTCGGGGCGCGTGCACATGAGCGCCAACACAATCCAGGGGGCAGCGACGGCTACGGACGACCAATAAGTTGGTGCGTCCAATAGTACAATCTCGACATGACGACTGGACGACAGCGTGCGCTTCTCTACGCACGCAAGAGCATGAAGACGGACAGCACTGAGGAGCAGTCGGCCTCGGTGACAGACCAACTTGAGCGCTGCCGTGCATACGCCGTGGAGCACGGGTGGGACATCGTTGGTGAGCACGCCGACGACGGCCGGTCTGGTCTGCTGGACCGAGATCGGCGACCTGGCCTTAATGCCGCGCTGAAATCGCTGGAAGGCGGGCACGCGGACGTGCTCGTCACGCTATGGACCAGCCGGCTATCGCGGGAGGAACGGCAGCGTGCTGAGATCCTGGAGATCCTCGATCTGCTGAAGGTCGAATGGCACGCCGTGGCGGATGGTGGCCTCATCGACCGGTCGACCTACGCCGGGTACATCACGTACGGCGTCCACACCATCTTTGACGTGGCCTACAGCAAGCGCATTGGTGAGAACTGGATACGGACGCACCAGCGCCGCCTGGATGCCGGGCTGCCGAAGACGACCTCACCCCGCTTCGGATACCTCTATGACGCGGACACCAAGAAGCACGTCGTCCAGCCTGACGCCGCAGCGGCCGTGAAGGACCTCTACCGGCGGTACACCCGCGGGGAAGGCTTCACGCCGCTGGTCGCGTGGTTGAACTCGGAAGGATGGACCGTTGCCGGATCGGGTGGGCCATGGACCGTCCGCACGTTGTCGCGCTTCATGGACTCTGGCTTCGCGGCCGGGTTGATATCGCGGGAAGCTGATCTGCGCGACCTCCGCGGCGCACATGAGCCTCTGCTGTCCGAACCGGAGTGGCTGGCCTACCGCGCCGAGCGTGACGCCCGCCGCAGTATGGCCCGGAAGTCGTCTGGTGCATCGGCTCGTTGGTGGCTCGCCGGGCTGGTGAAATGCGCCCACTGCGGCAGCGCGCTCTACATCGATTCGTTCACGCGGGTCGGATCGTCTGCGCTGTGCACCGGCCATCGCGGCAACCCGGCATCATGCCCCGGCGTGACGATCCTCCGGGCGTATGTGGAGAACGCGGTCGGGCTCTGGCTTGGCGGCCACCTTGACCAACTGGACGCGCTGACGGAAGTGGAGTCTGGATCCGCGGCCAATGAGGCCGCAATCGCCTACCAGGCGGCTGTCGCGGTGCGAGACAAAGTGGTCGATGGTCTAGCCGATCTGGAGGTCGCCAAGGCGCTAGGGGACATGCAGCCCGTCGTGTACCAGCGCGCCCGGCAGAAGCTGGACGGCCGGTTGGCCGTCGCGGAACAGGCCGTGAAGGCCGCCGCTGCTGCGCTGGCCACACCGGAAGTCGACGCAGCAGCCGTGCGCCGAGGTCTCGAATCGGGTTGGACCGCAGACGAAACCGCCGCGCTTCGTGGTGTTTTGGCCCGCGTAGAAGTCGGCCAAGACGACCTGACGATCTATCCCGCCAGCGGCGATCCCGTCGTGCGTAGTCGCGCCTCCCTCAAACCGGGGTGCAACGTCTCCGGCTGCGACCGGGTGCACTACACCCGCGGCCTCTGTAAGTCCCATGTCATGCTGGCGCGCAACATCGGCGGCGAGGACTTGCTGAACGTCCTGTCTGCACGTGCAGAGGAGAGCATCGTCACGGTCGATGCAGTTCACGCACTATTCGCAAATTGATGCGCTTAGTCGAAGTCCAGCATATCGCTCAACCCTTGCGTCTTTGCCTTGGTCGCCTTGATGTACGGCGTCAACGTGGACGGAAGATTTGGCTTGGCCCCGGCAAGCATGTCGCCCACCGTTAACACCTGGACCCTAGGGAAAGCCTGCTTATTTGCCGGGTGCTCATACACGCCCCCGTGGTTCACGGCGTCGATAACGCCCTTCGTGGGCGGGTTCATTAGGATGAGAAGGCCGAGCTCGGCCTTCTGTGAGTTCAACGTGCCTATCAAGTCGCGAACTGCGGTTGGGCCAACTTGCTTCCCTCCCTTTACGGATATCAGGACGCGGCCAATGCCCCCACCCTTGATGTTCGGGTCACCCAGAGGAAACCGAGCAACCCCATCAATTCCCTTGTCGCCAACCTGCTTTTGGTTCGGTTGCCCATTGGCAAGAGACACGGCCCAACGCTCGAAGTCGAATGGCGATTGTGAGAATAGGGCAAGGGCACTCTGCTTGTCCTTGGGTATCCCTGAGACCGCGTAGGAGCTGGAAATACTCTCGCCAAACCTGTCCGCCAGGCGCTTCTGAATTAGGTCGATGGAGATGTAAGTGATGTCTATGCCCATCCATCGTCGTCCGAGGCGCTGCGCGGCGTCGATTGTCGTTCCGCATCCACAAAAAGGGTCCAGTACGACATCCCCCTCGTCTGTGCTGGCCAGGAGAATGCGCTCAAGTAGGGCTACAGGCTTCTGGGTCGGATACCCCAACTTCTCCTTATGCCAAGAGCGCAAAGCTTCAATGTCTACCCATACGTCCTGAGCCGGCATTCCCTTCGACTCATCTAGGTACTTCTTCAGACGCGGGAAGCCATTCTTGGTATAGAAGATACGATTTTCGAACTCATACCGTTGCATGGTTTCTACGGGCGCCCGCCATTCCCGAGTGACGCCCTTCCACTCGTATGTATAGCCCCCGCCAGCGAGCCCTGCCGCTGAGAGGTCGCCGGACATGAAGATGCGATTCGTTTCTTCTTCCTTATATCTGTAGTACTGGTCCAAGTAGTCTTGGTCGTATTCTTGGTAGACCTTATTGAACTTTGCCTTGGGGGATTTTAGATAGAACAAGATGACATCATGCACGCGCCCGAAGCCTTTGGCATCACTATGGCCGCTGGTCCTCTTCCAGATTATCTCATTTCGGAATAATTCAGCACCAAAGATGGAGTCAAGTAGCACCTTTAAGTAGTGACTCATTGTGCTGTCGCAATGCAAGTAGAGAGAGCCCGTTTCTTTAAGGGTGCGGTGGAGTTCAACCAGCCGTGGGGCCATGTTGACCAGATAAGCCATGGCATCATTTTCGGTCAGGAGGGTGCGCATCGCCACCAGCGCGTCGGCCACTCTATTCGGCAGAGCCCCGCTAATCAATTCTTGATATTGCTGATCTGTGCTTGTTGTCCAAGCCCAGGTGTCGCCGAAAGCTTCAATTTGGGCAGCTGCGCCGTCGGCCTGCTTTAGATGCTTGCCAAAGATGACGTTATAGTTGCGATTGGAATTGAAAGGCGGGTCAAGGTACACGAGGTCAACTGAATCATCGGGAATGCTCTCCCGAAGCACTTGGAGGTTATCGCCGTAATACAGCTTGTTAAGCGCAGAGTTAGCAGCGGGGTTGACCATCTTCACATCATGTCGGAAGACGCGGCAGATCGCCAGTCCCACCGACGATCGAGATCAACCCGTGAGAGGGCGCATCTGGGACATCGCCGAGCGATCGCTACCCGCCCAATAGGGTCTTAACCAACTGCGCTGGTACCCCCCACTCAATAGCGCGGAGGACAGTGCCGCCGCCCGGTAGCGCGGTCGCCATGTCGTAGGCGTTGAGGCCATGCTTCTTGCATGTCATGACAGTCTGAAGGTCCGATACTCCGGCGCTTATCCAGTCAGTGCGCTCTGACCTCGAGATGCCAGCGCCAGTCCACGGGTCGGGCGGCACGATCTTGAGTCTGCCGGTTGCGGACAGCGAGAAGGGCGTAGCGCTACCCGTGGATGCCTCTGGTATTGCTCCGGTCATGGCTCTCCGGACTACTCGATGACGTGGTCAGCCTTACACCCTATGCCACGACTGCGCCGTCGGCAACTACCGCCCTACGTAGATCAGGTGTGCTTCTTCGCGGACGGCCACACTTCGTGTTTCGGATCAACCCAGAGGAGGTGGAACACGTTGCCTCTCAAGATCCCCCAGATGCGAAACGCTCCCGCCGCGCGGAGCGAGTGTAGTGTGTCTTCATCGTCGTGGTCGATCTCAAGTAGCCGCTTACCCGACGCGGAGGGCAAGTCACCTACCGGATAGCCCTTGCACCCATTATCGGCCGACCCCCAAATCTCTTTGACCGTCTGAGTTTCATAGGATCCGAGCTTCTCCAGGAGTGTGCGGTGTTCCTTCACGGTCAGAGCCTGGCCCCCCGCAGGGAAACCGGTGTCGAGAAGTCCGAAGCGGTAGACCAGTTCGCTCTCTTGCGGATCATTCGACACCGGCGCCGTCATCGGCTTCTTGTCTCGCGCACCTCCGCTAGTAGGCGCGGCATTTTGCGGGACGCGCTTATTTCTGGCCATCAACGGCTAGCGGCCGCCTGGGTTAGCGAATCGTAATACGGAGCGATAACGTCATCCGAGATGACGACGTCGGAGCGCGCGCCGACTGGAACTGCGCGTCGCGCTTCCAGCCAAGGGCGCTCCGAGTGAGTAAGTTCGCTGAGTTCGTGAGCGGTCATGTCGCCATAGAAATTGAGCACGGCGTCAATGGTTGTCGTCTCGTCGTGGGTTAGCGCCTCGACCTTTCCAGACTCGATGGTGGAAACACTGAACTGTCCTTTGTGGGCATAGTAGAGGTCGCGAATAACAGGCCCGTTTGCCCAAGCCTCGATCTTTTCCGAGAAGAGAGGCGCTTCCTCCCACACGAGATGCCAAGCATGCGAGTAGTAGCACAACTTTTGCAGCTTCATTGCCGACATGGTCCCGCGCTGCTTCAGAATGTATGCGGCAACATCGAGCACCGTAGCCATTGCTTCCCATCCCCTCTCAATAAGGCTGCCCGCCGGTCACTTGTGGTTTCCGGCGGGGAACTATCCCCAGTGTATCCACAGACAGACTCTGCTCGCCATCGCGACGGACACGTTGCGGCAACTTTGTCAACTAGGTCACGCAACATCTGTGGATAAGCTGTTGACAACCTTCGGCTTGAGTACGAGTGACACCGAGTTCGCTCGCCACTCCGCCCCGCCCTGTCCGGTCGGCACGCCCTCCGCGTTCAACTCGGCAGCGATGGCGCGCAGCGTTAGACCTTGAGCCCGCCGCACCCGCACCCGCTCGACGACCTCGGGCGGCAGCGTGGACCGGCGACCAACATGCACACCCCGCTGTTTGGCGGCAGCAAGGGCTTCTTTGGTGCGCTGAGCGATCACCCGGCGTTCCCATTGCGCGACCGAGGCCATGACATTGGCGACCAACTCCCCGGCGGGCGTCGTCGTGTCGATGCCAAGATCCAACGCGACCAGCGCCCAGCCCTCCCGGCGTGACACGTCCATCAGGCCGGCGAAATCGACCAGCGACCGTGACAACCGGTCCAGCTTCGCGACAACCAGCGCCTCGGCTTCGCCACGCTTCAAGGCCCGTAGAGCCTCTTGGAGAGCCGGTCTGGACAAACTACCGGCCGACCAGCCGTCGTCCACGTAGACCGTCACGGACCATCCTCTGCGCCGCGCCTCCGTCTCGATGGCGATCCGTTGCGCTGCCAGCCCCAGCCCGGACCGGGCCTGTTCTTGCGTGGACACTCTAAGGTAAGCGATTGCTTTCACGATGACGACAATCGCCGTTTCCTCACGACTTGTCCACTAACCGAAGCGATGGTGAACAACTCAGCCCGACTGCTAGGCGGCAGAAGGCAAGAAAAGTCATCTCCAGACTTGGCTCTGTTGGACTTTTTGGCCGGTGTCGGCAGAGGTTGCGTAGGCAAAACCCCCCAACAGCCACCCCATTCCCCAGTCGGCCTTTCACGATAGTTCCGTTTTTCCATTTCTAGCACCCCGATTTGGGAACTTCGTCTGAGACCTTCTTGTGTCTCAAATTTGAAGTTCCCAAATCGGCCCAGTAGTTTCGGAAAAACGGAACTATGGTGAAATTCGCGCCGGCCACGACTTCAGCCGGACGCCCTTGAAGCACTTCTGGCTCACGTCCTGCACCTGGGGATGCGCCCTCATCTGCGATAGGAACTCACCCTTCCTCAGCCGCTCGCCGGGTGGGAGCGTCATCGCATAGGCCGAGTACGACCGCCACGCCGCCGATCCTGGTTCGATCTTGTACCCCTCGCCCAGCTCGCATGACTCGTTGAGCCACTCGCCGAGTGGGTCGCTGTCGTCCTCATACTGCTGCGCTGCGGTCAGTGACGATTCGGTCATAGGCAGACCTGTGGTCGGCCTGGCCACGTCTCGACTTGTCTCCGTGATGTCGCCGTACCACGCGACGGCCTGCTTGACCATCCACGTAAGGATCGCGTCTCCCTCAGCGGCCAGCCGGTCATCCAAGAACGGATCCCGCTGCTCCCGCGGAATGGTTGCACCAGCCTGAATGATCAAAAGCCTCTCCGTGATCGCCGTATCGCGCCGCACGGATCGCATCATGTCGTTGGTCGCGATCATGAGCTTCCACGTCGGCCGGTAATCGTGGGACTGGGCGTACAACTGCCGGGCATTGATGCCGTCGCCTCCGGTGAGCCGCTTGAAGAACTTCGCATCCAAGCGCTGGTCTCCGGCCGTCTCAGCCGTCACGACAGCCCGTCGCCCGATGATGTGCGACTTCACGTCGTCGTGCTTGGACCCGACTGCCGCCAGCAGATCCTCATGTGCCACGGCGCAATAGCCGTCGCCGAGGATCATGTTCACGGCCTTGACGATGGTCGACTTGCCGTTCCGGGGTGGCCCGACGATGAACAACGCCTTGTCTTCCCGTGTGTAGCCGGTAAGCGTGTAGCCCGTGAACCGGTGCAGTAGATCCGCGTCCTCCGGGTGTCGCACCAACCGACTGACGACGCTCAGCCACAACGTTGGCTCCGGGGCGTCGGGGTCGTACTCATGGGGCGCGATCTTCGACAACATGAGGTCCGCCCGATGGGGGATCAGCTCGCCCGTGCGAAGGTCCACTACGCCGTTCTGGACGTTCAGAAGATAGGGCTGCTTGTCGAAATCTTCGACGTTGGCCTGGATCCTCGGGTCCGACTGCGCGACCTTCACCGCCGACGTCATCCGTCCGTGGTTGCCGGACTCCTTGGCGAACCGCATGACCTGCTGCCGTTGGCTGGGTGTCGACGTGAATTCGGCCTCCTTCTGGAGGATCGACGTCAACTCTCTCGCCTTCGACAGCACCATGACTGATCCGACGTCCGGCACCCAATACGCCCCATTCCAGACGTACCACGTCTTGTTCATGGCGACATACCGGACCTCGTCCTGGAACCTGTCCACCAGCCTCGACGCGTTGCCGTCGTCATTGAAGGGGTGCACCCGGAGGTAATCCCAAACCGCGTCCGCGTCCGTGTGATCCTGCTTGAACGCCTGATCGACTTTCGCTAACGCCTCTTCCTTTGGGAAGGGTGGCACTGCGTTGCCCGCTGCGGCCAGCACCAACGCCTCAACAGCAGCTCGACCGCCGTCGGCGTCCTTCTCATGAAGGCGACGCCACCGACACGCATGCCTAAAGATCGCGTCGTCGCGCTCACCTTGCGGGATTCCGGTTAGCGCGTCCGCGCCGTCCAATCCCGGCCGTTCGGCCTTGTTCGCTGACGACCTGAGGCTGCCGAGCAGATCCCATGGGGCATCGGCAGCTTGAGCGTCCTGCCAGTCCGGCGTGATCCACTGATAGGTTCCACCGCTGATGTGCGACGACGGCGGAAGAATGATGTACCCGCCATCTGACCTGACATCGACACCGGGCAACCAGTTGGTTCGGTTGCCTAGTGGCTCGTTGTCCTCTGGATAGGCGAAGAGCAAATGACGCCCGCCTCCACCACTCATCGCGGTCAATGTCGCCTGCAGCGGTCCGTCTGGTCGTTGGGACTCGAATTCGTCCAGACTCGCATAGCCGTTCTTACGCTGGTCGATGTCGATAGCGAACACGCCCGACCCGGCACCACACGCAAGACCCCAACTGAGTTTGTCGCCGTAGGTCAACGCCCACATTCTCACCTGATCCTCGGAGTTGCTCGCGTCCTTCACGCCATTTATGGTCCGAGGATGCTTACCGGGGTTCTGACACTTCGATCCGTGAGAGCACGTACATACGCCTCGCTGGACCGAGTGGCACGGGAAAATGCTCCAGCCCTTGCGGACATACTCCAGTCCGTACACGAGTGTCCTCGGCACTGATGTATCCCCATTAGGAAATGCGATAGATTGACCTGCGCCCGCGCGTGCCCCGGCTATGTTCCCTTCCGCCGGGGCCGCGTTCGTTTCGTCACTCAGCATCGAGGTTCACCTCCATGGCACGGAGGCAGTCGTCGCAGTAGACGCACAGACGGTCGGGAACGAGGAAGCCCTCAAAGCAGGTCCACACCCAGCGGGCGACCGAGGGATCCTTCTTGACACGGCAGTCGAAGCAGAGGCGCTGAAGACCTGGCCCGCTCATTGCTTCAATGGTGTCGACAAGCTCCTCAGCCAGCCGTGCATCGAGGCACAGGACTCGTTCTCCGAGCACTAGAAGCGGCGGCGTCTTGGTGATGACCGTAAGGTCGTCGCTCGCCCGAAACGTCTCGAACGCGTCGTGATTGTGCCTGAGTGCCCGGCACTTGGTCACTATATCCGTGACCTCGTGTTCGTGGTTAAGGACGTGATTTGTATGCGCGTCCAAATTCGGGCTATATCCGTACATGTGGACTCGCGGCAACGTGTCCTGCGGGGGCTGGGTGGTCATTTGGCCTCACCCTTTCCGCGAACCCGGTAGCCGAGGTCGACCAGATATGGCCTGCTCAAGCTCTCCTGGGTGAAAAGTTCCCCCAGCGGGACGCCAAGTAGCACCGGGAGGCGCTCTCTGATCGCGTTGCTCGGGTGGGCAACACCCTTTATGGCGTTGCGGAAGTGTGCGACGTCGACATGAATGGCCTCAGCCGCCAGTCGATCTGTGTAACGCTGCGCGACCAGAGCGGCACGCGCGGGTTGTACGCCGAGATACATAACCGTGATAGCTTTCTGCGACCCAAGCACAAGGGCTTGAAAGTGGGAATTGGTCGGCGCGGTCCTATCGGACATCTGCGCAAGCCGGGTGCCTCCCGGTCTATTAGGCTATCGGCGGCCTACCGCCATCTCGGTTGAGCCAACTATATCCGATCTGAGTCGTTGCTGATCCCGGTCCGAGTTACAGCACCGCCCGACTCGCCAGTGCAATGCCGGAGAATCATTCTCGCCGCGCTTCGCCGTGCCGTGCCCCCGGTCCTCCTGGTCAAAGCGGCCCGTATGATACCCCCGCTCCCGACGGGCTGTCAAGCGGGAGGGTGTGCTCTGCTGGCCGCCGCCGTCCGCTCCCGCGCCGCTCTGACCTGCGGAATCGCCTGTGCCGCAGTCACATCGGTTGACATCGTTCCCGCGACACGATTCGATTCGACTCGTCAGGCTGTCTCACGATGTGGGATGGACGCCCGAAGTACGGGCTGACACGACGGAAGGAACAGACCGTGAAAGTCCACCAGATCATCGCCCTCCTGGAGGAACTCGACGCCAACGCCGAAGTGCGGATGGCGACCCAGCCCTCGTGGCCGCTGGCCAATGAAGTCCGGGGCATTGCGACGAACGACGACATCGCCGGGGCCGAGCCGTGCGAAACCCACGGCGACTACTCATGTGACGACTGCGCTGGCGAGCCGGTCGTCTGGATCGTCGCCGGCGACTCGCCGGATGACAGCCCCTACGCCCCCGGAGCCGCGTTCGCCATGGCGGTATCGCTGTGAGTGACGCGCCCAAGCCGCAGGTCGACACCACGCGCACGACGCCATGGGGCGCCCAGTGGCGCGTCGTCCGAGCCGAGACGGTCGGCATCGACTCCGAGAACCGTTGGGCCGTCATGTGTTTGGCCCACGGCAGCCACACCAGCCACTCATCTATGAAACCCGCATTCGAACTCGGCACCCGTGGCCGGGTCGCCGACTGGTGCGACGCATGCCGCCGGATGCGCGATGGCGAGCCCGAGCCGCCGAAGCGGCGACGCGGAAAGGCCTGAGCCCGTGAACACCGACGAAATCATCTCGGCCGCCTACGCCGCCCGCCCGGCCGAGGTCCCCGCGATCACGGACGAACTGCTGCAAATCATCCACACGCACTTTGACGCGAACGTCGTCACCCGCGCTGAGGCTGCGCTGGCCGTACTGAGGGCGGCCACGAACTAGCCCGGCCACCGCGACGACGACGACGAAGACCCCCGGCAGAGGTAGTGCCGGGGGTCTTCTCGCGTGACGATAGCGGTCGGTCTGGACGATCTGCCGCGTTGGCCGTCGCGCCGCCGCTACGGGCGCGAGACATCCCGCAACTCGTACGGATGGGTGCTGCGCATGCGGAGCTCGCGCGTAGGCGCGGCCAGATCGTCCACGAACACGACCTCAAGGTAGGGCCGCTCCGGGTGCACGATCACGCGCTGGAGGTGGAAGTCCACCCCCACTGCGGTTGGATCGCGCCGTTCGATCCCCTTCATCTCATCACCCCCCCACTGCTTACGTTGCTGTTCGCTGACGTCCCGGGGCAGCGTCGCCTTCATGCTGGCGACCTCCGTCACATCGACGGGCACGACCAGAATGTCGGTTGTCTGCGACATCTCCTCCGAGATGGTGCTGCGCGACGGGTCCTGCTCGTCTTCCTTGACCTTCTCGAAGTAGTACGGATCGGGCTCTGCCTTTGGCTTGGCTGGCGCATCGATGGACTCGACTAGGAGCCCCTCAATCCCGTCCTGCCATTTCGCCGTGACCGTCGCCTCAATGGTCGTCGTGCCGGATAGGTTCGCCCGGTTCAACAGATCCTGCGCGATCTTCCGGCGCTCGGCGATGGGGACGCTATCGTCCGCCATCCACCGAATGAGCCGGGACGCCGCGTCATCTGCCGCAGCCATGATCCGCTCGGCGGCCCGGCGCCGGACCTGCTCCATCTGTCCGCCGTGTTTGCGGCAGACGACCGCGCCATTAATCGCTGGCCGGGCGCACTGGTCACCGGAGCCATTGGTCCGCTTGGCATGGCAGCGAACGGAGTTCGGGTGTTCCGCCCACCATTCCTCGCTGTATGGCTTGGACATGGTCGCCTCCTACTTCCTCAGAGCCGGGTACTTGGCGAGCATTTCCTCGCGCACGTCCGACGTGTTGGTCAATGCGCGCTCGGCCGACCTGTAGAGATCGCTCACCTGCTGATGACGCCGCTTGAGGATCGCGTAGGTGCTGCGCGCCACCTTCAGACGATCGACCGCATCCGCCCGGCTGAGCCGCCCGGCTTTCGCCTCGTCACGGATGGCCCTGAGTTCGGCATCGAGCACCCGGAAGGCGTCCGCGATTTCTTCGGCCTCAGCCGCCACGGCGTGAGTCTGCCTCGTCGCGCTTCCCGTAATGGCCGAGTCGTAGTCCTCGGCCGTCATCGCTGGTGCGCTCAGCCTGGCCGCATCCTCGGCGGTGCGCTGTTCATCTTGTGCGCGGAGGATCATCGACGTGAGGTCACTCATGGCTGACTCCGTACTTCGCGGCCAGCGCCTCATCGGCCGTCGCATAGAGCGCGTCACGCTGCTGCTCGGCCTGACCGGCAGCGACGACCGCGTTCTCAGCGTCGCGGAACAGATCCGCGAGGTTCTGCTCGTGCGCGCTCAGCACGCCCAGCTCAACCTTGCGCGGCTGCATAGTGTGTTTGGGAACGACACCGCGTGGCAGCGACCCAACCGGGGCGCCGCTTGCGATGGGTGCAACATCGGACATTTGATTTGACCTCCTGGAGTGGTGCGACAGACGCTGCCGAAGGGGTCGCTTCGCTCCGGAGGTCAACCCGTTTCAACCCCTCCGGCGCGCCTGTCTGGTGGACGCACCAACTTCTTAGTCGCGCATCGCAAGCCGGGCGGCATTGACCGTCCACGATTGCCGCGTCTCCAACTCACCGCGCGCATGCGCGTCATCGCGCAGGAAGCCCGACAACGTGCGCAGGAGCCGCCCCAGATCCGAACCGCCGACCTCGCGCGCCATGCGCAGGGCCTCAACGAGCCGGTCGCCGACCGGATCGGCGAGGTTGGCTTTGAGATTGTCGAGACTGTCGTTGAACCGACCGCTGACCCGGTAGTCCTCCGCGAACTGCTGGAACGCTGGTCGGAGCGGCACGGGTCCGCGAATAGCCAACTGCACCAACGACTCCGGCAACGCTAAGCCAGCGCGCACGCCCGAGGTGATGTTGTCGACCGCATCGGGCCAGAGATCGCGCAGAGCCGCCCGGCGGCGCCGGGCGCGTCCGCGCACCAGGGCGATCGGCGCATAGGACGCCAGCAGGCCGAACGACAAGGCCACCGACGTCACCGAGACCATGCCGTAGAAGAGAACGAAGACGAAGACGCCCGCGAGGACGCACGTGGTCAGCAGCGCGCGGGGTCCCACCGCGGCATACCCGGCCTGCACCAAGTCGTCGCCGAGCCGGTCCATGCGGCTTCGTCCGCGCCCCGGCCCGGTGCTCGCCGACTCCTCCGGGGGCCAGAAGGACCACCAGATGCAGAACAGGCCGAGCCCGAGGATCAGGCCGGTCAGGATCGGTGGCATCTCACCCACCCGCCCGCAGCAACTGCGCCAGGTCGAAGCCGGCGGCCTCGAAGCGTTCGGCGTGCGGCGGATAACCGTCGGCCCGACGCAGCTCGCCGCCGCGCCGGACGAACAGGTCCGCCATCTCGATGACATCGCCCTCGCACCGGCCCGGGATCGCGGCGATCTCGCGCACTCGGCGCTTCCCGTCCCGATCCAGACCGGTGTGCACGACGATGTCGATCGACGAAGCCACTGTCGGGACGACGAACCGACTTCCGACGTTCTCGCCGGCCAGCAGCGGAAGGGTGCACATCTTGATGACGGCCTCGCGGGCGCTGTTGGCGTGCACCGTTGCCATACCCGGCAGGCCGGAGTTGAGGGCGATGAGGAGGTCGAGTGACTCGGCCTGGCGCACCTCGCCGACGATGATGCGCGACGGGCGCATCCGCAGTGCCTCCTTGACGAGCCGACGTAACGGCACCTCACCGCTGCCTTCGAGGCTCGGCTGCCGGCACTGCATCGCGGCGACATCCCGTTGGGGGATCTTCAGTTCGAAGACCTCTTCCACCGTCACGATCCGCTCCCGCGGCGGTACGGCGGCTGCAAGGCAGTTGAGGAGGGTCGTCTTGCCGGCCTGGGTCCCGCCGGCGACTAAGACATTGAGTCCGGAGACGACAGCGGCTTCTAAGAAGCGGCTGGCCTCGGGCGTTAACGTTCCGAGCCGGACAAGATCTTCCAGCCGTTCGGCCTTGGCGACGAATTTTCTGATGTTGATAAACCAATGCGCGCGCGTAATGTCTGGAATCACGACGTGAAGGCGCGATCCGTCCGGCAATACGGCGTCGACGAACGGTGAACTGAGGTCGACGCGGCGACCTGAGGTGCGCAACATCCGTTCGACGAGGTCGCGCACCGCCTCGTCGGTGAGCATCGTGGGCGTCAACTCGGATACCCCGTTGCGTGCGATGAAGACCCGCCACGGCTCGTTGATCCAGATCTCCTCGACGGCTGGATCGTCGAAATACTGTTGCAGCGGACCGTAACCCGCGACGGAGTCAAGGATCGCGCGGGCCGCGGCGTCGAGGTCACCCAGGCGCGGCAACCCCCCGCTGATCGACCGGTCGTCGTAGTCCGCGACGGCGTCGCGGACCACGCGCCGGATCTCGTGGGCGTCGGCAAGGGGGTCCAGTTCAGTGCGCCTGATGTGCTCGCGCACGTCATTTTCAATGACGGCAACTGCAGCATCCATTAGCCCCCTCCTTCCCCGAGAAGACTTCCCGAGGACCCCTGCGCCTCGGGTTTGACCGGGACCTTAGGCGAGGTCTGGAAATCGCGCTCGGTGAGATCGGGGTTATCCACAGAAGCTGGAGAATCTTTGCCAAGTTCTTGCGCGTCCTTTACTTTTCGGCCGGTGACAATTGCCGGTATGCCGCCCGCCACGCCGATCGTCACGCGTCGTCGCCGGGGTGCTTCTCGGGGCTGGACTCGGGTCCCTGGCCCTCGCCGGGGCACGTTTCCATCGCATAACGAACCGCGAGGCCCTTCCCGTGGGCATACCCCGCGCGGCATAGTGTGCGGTCAGCATTCGGTCATCCGAGCGCGCGGGCGCGACCTGCCCGGGCACGCGGCATACCGGACGCATTGCCAGGTCCGCCTCGGTCACCCCGGGACCGGACGCACATGAATTAGTGAGGTAGCGAATGAAGCTCACGCGACTGAGGACCACCGTCGTCCTGACCGCCGCGGTCTCCCTGGGGCTCGCGGGTTGCGCCCAGTCCGACCGCGAGTCCACCAGTTCGGGCACCACCGGGTCCGGCTCGTCCGGCACGGCGGCCGCCGAGGGCGGTAGCGACACGTTCACCTTCGGCGCCGCCGGTGCCCCCGAGGTGTTCGACCCCTACTACGCCTCCGACGGCGAGACCTTCCGCATCACCCGGCAGATCTTCCAGGGCCTGCTCGGCATCAAGCCCGGCACGGCCGACGCCCAGCCCGAGCTCGCCGAGAGCTGGGAGCCCTCGGACGACGGCCTGACCTGGACCTTCAAGCTGCGTCAGGGCGTGAAGTTCACCGACGGCGAGGCCTTCAACGCTGCCGCCGTCTGCTACAACTTCGAGCGGATGTTCGAGCAGAACGAGGTCGCGCAGGCCGGCCCGGCCGAATACTGGGCCTACACGATGCTCGGCTTCAAGGGCGGCGAGACCGAGTCGCTCTACAAGAGCTGCGAGGCCAAGGACGACGCGACCGCCGTCATCACCCTCAACCGCTACACCTCCGACTTCCCGGTCATGCTGACCCTCGAGTCGTTCTCGATGCAGAGCCCCAAGGCGCTCAAGGACGGCGACGCCAACAACGTCCAGAAGGAGGGCGAGGGCTTCAAGTACCCCGCCTACGCCAGCGCTCCCGTCGGCACCGGCCCCTACAAGCTGGAGAAGTACGACGAGGCCAACAAGACCATCACCCTGGTCCGCCATGACGACTTCTGGGGCGAGAAGGCCAAGACCGCCAAAATCGTCTTCAAGATCATCCCCGACGAGTCGACCCGCCGTCAGGAACTCGAGGCCGGCAGCATCAACGCCTACGACCTGCCCAACCCGGCCGACTGGAAGGGCCTCGAGGACGCCGGCAACCAGGTCCTCGTCCGCCCCGCGTTCAACATCCTCTACATGGGCCTGAACCCGGAGAAGAACGCCAAGCTGCAGGACGTGCGGGTGCGCAAGGCGCTCTACATGGCGCTGAACCGCGACCAGCTCGTCGCGACCCAGTTGCCCGAGGGCGCCAAGGTCGCCACCCAGTTCATGCCCGACACGGTCGCCGGATACAACACCGGGCTGGAGGCGACGAAGTACGACGTCGAGGGCGCCAAGGCCCTGCTCAAGGAGGCGGGCGCCGAGGGTATGACGCTGCAGTTCGCCTACCCGAGTGAGGTCTCCCGGCCCTACATGCCGGACCCCCAGAAGATCTGGGACGCCCTCAGCGCGGACCTCGAGGCCATCGGCGTCAAGGTCGAGGCGGTCACCAAGCCGTGGAACGGTGGTTACCTCGACGGCGTCGACAACGGCCTGTTCGACGCCTGGCTGCTCGGGTGGACCGGTGACTACAACTCCGCCAACAACTTCATCGGCACCTTCTTCGGCGCCGACAGCAACGACTTCCACACGTGGTCGACCGACTTCGGCAAGACCCTCTCGAAGGAACTCGACGAGACCAACGGGATCGTCGACGAGGGCGAGCGCACCACGGCATACGAAGCCCTCAACCAGAAGATCATGGAGGACTACCTCCCCGGTCTGCCGATCAGCCACAGCCCGCCCGCGCTCGTCGTCGGCAAGGGCGTCGAGGGCCTGACCGCATCCCCGCTCACCGCGGAGATGTTCGACACGGTCACGGTCTCCAAGAGCTGATCTCGTCGCTGGCAACACGCCCTAGACGGTGATGGCCGCCTCGGCAACGATGCCGAGGTGGCCGTCAGCCGTCCCGATTCGTGTGGGAGGTGAGGCGCGGTGCTCCGGTTCATCGTCCGGCGATTGCTCCAGATGGTCGGCGTGCTCTTCGTGCTGTCGCTGCTGTTGTTCATCTGGCTGCGGATGCTGCCCGGCGGCACGGTCTCGGCGATCCTCGGTGATCGCGCGACACCCGAGTCACGCGAGCGGCTGACCAAGGCCCTGGGCCTGGACGAACCGCTGTATGTGCAGTACTGGCGCTATCTCAAGCGGGCCCTGACCGGCAACTTCGGCGCCTCGACGGGTGTCGTCCCCGGCCGCGACGCCTTCCAGATCTTCATCGACCGATTCCCCGCGACGATCGAGTTGAGCTTCTTCGCGATCCTCATCGCGATCCTCCTCGGTATCCCGTTGGGCTACCTGGCCGCGCGCCGGCGCGCCTCACTGTTCGACAATGCGAGCGTCATCGTCTCGCTGATCGGTGTGGCGGTCCCCGTCTTCTTCCTCGCCTTCCTCCTGAAGTACTTCTTCGCGGTCAAGCTCGGCTGGCTCCCGGTCTCGGGTCGCCAGAGCAATATCGACGCCACCCGGGTCACCAATTTCTTCGTGCTCGACGGCCTGATGACGCGCGAGTGGGACGCCGCATGGGACGCCTTCAAGCACCTGATCCTCCCCGCCATCACCTTGTCGACGATCCCCTTCGCGGTGATCTTCCGGATCACCCGGGCCTCCGTCCTCGAAGTGCTGGACGAGGACTTCGTCCGCACGGCCGAATCCAAGGGGCTGACCAACAGGATCATCCGCGGCCGGCACGTGCTGCGCAACGCGTTGCTTCCGGTGATCACGACCGTCGGCCTGCAGGTCGGCGGGCTGCTCGCCGGCGCCATCCTCACCGAGAGCGTCTTCTCCTTCCCCGGCATCGGCGAGGCGTTGGCGTCGGCCTTCTCACACCGCGACTACGCCGTGCTGCAGGTGCTGATCATGGCCTCGGCAGCGACCTTCGTCATCGTCAACCTCATCGTCGACGTCCTGTATGCCGTCGTCGATCCGCGCGTGAGGACGAGGTGAGGCGGCCATGACCGACAACCCCAAGGGCTGGAAGCCCGGCGCCCGCCGCAAGGCCAAGATCGACGCCCTCGCGCAGGCAGCGGGTCAGGTGCAGGACGCCGGCACCGTCGCGGACACGCCAGGCGTATCCCTGATCGCCAGCGCGTGGCGGCGCCTGCGCCGCGACCGCGTCTTCCTCATCGGCCTGACGATCACCGTGCTCTTCCTGCTCGTCGCACTCTTCGCACCATTGCTGGCCCCGCACGACCCGACCGCCCGGCTGCTGCTGGACAAGGTGCGTCCCCAGAGCAATCCGATCCCCGGCCCCGAGCCGGGCTTCCCGCTGGGTGCGGACAATGTCGGTCGCGACCTGCTCTCGCGGCTCATCGTCGGCAGCCGCCAGACCCTGCTCGTCTGCGTCTTCGCCACCCTCTTCTCCCTCATCGGTGGCCTGATCCTCGGCACGCTCGCCGGGGCCTTCGGCGGGTGGATCGACTCCGTGGTCATGCGCTTCGTCGACATCATGCTGTCCATCCCGTCGCTGCTGCTCGCCTTCTCCGTGGCGGCGATGGCGGCCCGGCCGAGCCAGTGGACCGTCATCCTCGCGATCTCGATCGCCTATCTGCCGATCTTCGCCCGCCTGCTGCGTGGTTCGATGCTCGCCCAGCGACACAGCGATCACGTGCTGGCCGCCCGGGCCCTCGGCGTCAAGCAGGCGCCGATCATCTTCCGGCACATGCTCCCCAACTCCCTCGGGCCGGTGATCGTGCAGGCCACCCTGGTCCTGGCGACCGCCGTCATCGACGCCGCGGCCCTGTCCTTCCTCGGCCTCGGCAACCCCGATGACCGCCAGCCCGAATGGGGCCAGATGCTCGGCGCGGCGCAGAAGTACATCTACGACTATCCGCACCTGGCGTTCTATCCCGCGGCGTGCATCATCCTCGTCGCCTTCGGCTTCACGCTCATGGGCGAGTCGCTGCGGGAAGCCCTCGACCCCAAGAGCCGGCGGTGAGCACGATGACCATACGCGCGTATGCCGCGGACACCCGCAGCGGCGAAGCCCTCCTCAACGTCCGGGATCTCAGCGTCGTCTTCCAGCGCCACGGCGAGCAGCCCTTCACCGCCGTCGACGCAGTCAGCTTCGAAGTCCGCCCAGGGCAGACGGTCGGCATTGTCGGGGAGTCCGGGTCGGGCAAGTCCGTCACGTCGCTGGCCATCATGGGCCTGCTCCCCGCCCGCGGCAACCGGGTCACCGGCGTCGCCGACTTCGACGGCACCGACCTGCTCACGCTGAGCTCCGGTGACATGCGCGACCGCCGCGGAAGAGACCTGGGCATGATCTTCCAGGACCCGCTCAGTTCGCTGAATCCGGTGGTGCCCATCGGCATTCAGGTCACCGAGGTCCTCGAACGGCACAAGGGCATGAGCCGTAAGGCCGCCATGCCCAAGGCCCGCGAGATGCTCGACAAGGTCGGCATCCCCGACCCCGACCGGCGCCTGAAGGACTATCCGCACCAGCTCTCGGGCGGCATGCGCCAGCGCGCCTTGATCGCCATGGCCCTCGCGTGCGAGCCGCGCCTGCTCATCGCCGACGAGCCGACGACCGCCCTCGACGTGACGATCCAGGCGCAGATCCTGCAACTGCTGAAGGAACTGGTCCGAGACAGCGGCACGGCCCTGATCATGATCACCCACGACCTCGGCGTCGTCGCCGGCCTGTGCGACGAGGTCAACGTCATGTACGGCGGCCGCATCGTCGAGCGCGGCCTGCGGCACGACCTCTTCGCCGCCCCCCGCCACCCCTACACCCACGGGCTACTCGGCTCCATCCCACGCCTCGACGGCCAACGCGGAGCGCCGCTGAACCCCATACCCGGGTCCGTTGCCGACAACCTGCCGTGGGCGCACGCGTGTGCGTTCGCGCCACGCTGTTCCCAGCCGATCGACGTATGCCGTTCGCAGACACCGGAGTTCGTCGAGGACGGCCCGCTCGCGCTGCGTTGCCACAACCCGGTGGGGTCACCACACATCCAGCCGGCACCATCTGATCGTGCGGAGGTGAACGACCAGTGACCGCGGCAGCTGAGCAGACGCACGACCAAGCCGGCGATGTGCTTGTCGACGTGCAGGGCATCAAGGTGCATTTCCCCATCAAGAAGGGCGTCATCTTCGACAAGACGATCGGCTATGTCTATGCCGTCGACGGTGTCGACCTGCAGATCCGGCGCGGTGAGACCTACGGTCTCGTCGGCGAATCCGGTTGCGGCAAGTCGACATTGGGTCGGGCGATCCTCAATCTCGAGCCGCCGACCGAGGGCAAGGTCGTCTTCGACGGCACCGACATCGCCTCGCTCAAGGGCGAGGAGCTGCGCCGCAAACGCCAGCACATGCAGATGGTCTTCCAGGATCCGCTCTCCAGCCTCGACCCGCGCCAATCGGTGGAATCCCTTCTGCTGGAAGGCATGAAGGCACACGGCCTCGTCAAGGACACCAAGGCCGCCAACGCCCGGCTCAAGGAGCTGCTCAAGGCCGTCGGCCTGCCCGCCGCCTCGCTGCAGAAGTATCCGCACGAGTTCTCCGGCGGGCAGCGCCAGCGCATCGGCATCGCCCGCGCCCTGGCCGTTGATCCGCAACTCATCGTCGCGGACGAGCCCGTCTCCGCTCTGGACGTCTCCGTGCAGGCCCAGGTGATCAACCTGCTCGAGGACCTGCAAGACCGCTTCGGTCTGACCTATCTCGTTGTGGCGCATGACCTTGCGGTGGTGCGGCATATCAGCGACCGGGTCGGGGTGATGTACCTCGGTGCCCTGGTCGAGGAGGCGGCTGCGGACGATCTGTATGCCGCGCCGATGCACCCCTACACCCGTGCGCTGATGTCGGCCGTGCCGGTCCCCGACCCTGTCGTCGAGGACCGGCGTGAGCGAATCCTGCTCAACGGTGATCTGCCCTCGCCGGCGAACCCGCCGAAGGGATGCCGCTTCCATACCCGGTGCCCGTGGCGACAGCCCACGCAATGTGACACCGACCGCCCGGCGCTGCGGGTCGTCAGCATCGACGGCGTCCCCGAAACCCACCGTGTCGCATGCCATTTCGCCGAAGCGATCGCGTCCGGGGAACTGCAACCGCACAAGGTCGAGGCCGAGGTCGTCGACCCCCACCTCGGGGAGTCGGACGAGCACGGATCCTTGATCGGTCCGGCCACCACGGTCGAGGTGACCGACACCCCCTGACCGCCCCCACCGGAAAGGGCATACTGGAAAGCTCATGCGCGACACCTCGACTCCGTCCGAAACGGCCACGGCGGCGCGCCCGCACGAGGGCGAGCCCACGCAGCACGTCGCCAACACGGCGAGCCAGCTCAACTGGTTGCGGGCCGGCGTGCTCGGGGCCAACGACGGCATCGTCTCGACGGCCGGTCTGGTCATCGGTGTCGCCGCCGCGACCGCCAACCGGGGCGTAATCTTCACCGCCGGTCTCGCCGGCCTCGCGGCTGGGGCGATGAGCATGGCGGTGGGGGAGTACGTCTCGGTCAGCACGCAACGCGACACCGAGAAGGCGATGCTCGCCAAGGAGCGTCGCGAACTGCACGAGAAGCCGCAGGACGAACTCGACGAACTCGCCGGCATCTACGAATCGAAAGGCCTTCAGCCCGATCTCGCGCGCGAGGTCGCGGTGGCCCTGACACACCACGACGCCCTGACGGCGCACGCGGAGGCCGAACTCGGCATCGACCCGAGCGAGCTGACGAATCCGTGGCACGCCGCGTTCGCCTCGATGGTCTCCTTCACCCTCGGGGCCCTGCTGCCCCTGATCGCCGTGCTCAACCCGTCGCACACGTGGCGCCTCCCCGGCACGGTCGTCACGGTCCTCGTCGCCCTCGCCCTGACCGGGTATGTCAGCGCGCGTCTCGGCGGCGCCCGCATCGGCCGGGCCGTAGCCCGCGTCGTCGCCGGCGGCATCATCGCGATGGCTGTCACCTACGCCATCGGCCGGCTCTTCGGCACCGCCATCGGCTGACGAGCGGCGCCAGACCCGAAGGACGGGGTCAGCCGGTGACGGAGCGGGCGAGCCGGCGCGGGTAGGGCAGCGCGGTCAGCTGTTCCAGCGACACCAGGTCACCACTGGGCCCGGTCAACGGCACGCACCAGTTGGGATACTCCTTATCCGTGCCGGGCTGGTTGACGACGCGCCGGTCACCGATCAGGTCAGGGACGCTGATCCCGAGCAGCTTGGCCGGCGACAGCGCCAGATAGCGGTGCAGCGAGATGACGAACTCCTCGACATCGCTCGGGTCGTGCGGCAGCCCACGCGCCTCGAGGGCCTCGGCGACCCGGGCGATCGCCGCCCGCTCCTCGGCCTCCTCGACCGCGGCGTCGCGCGTCAACAGGCCGAGCTTCTCGCGAAGGGCCACGTGCACCAGCTCGAGGTAGCCGGCGGTCGGGGCCAGGTCGTGGGTCGTGACGGACGCCAGGCAGAGCTCCCGATAGCCTTCCGGCGCAAGGGCTTTGCCGTCGCGCCACTCGAACCACAGGATCGAGGTGCCGAGGATTCCCCGCTCCTTCATGAAGTCGCGGGCGAACGGCTGGACGACCCCGAGGTCTTCGCCGACGACGACGGCGCCCGCCCGGTGTGCCTCCAGGCACAGGATGCCGATGAGCGCCTCGTGGTCGTAGTGGACGTAGGTGCCCTCGCCCGGCGACATGCCCTGCGGGATCCACCAGAGCCGGAACAGCCCGATGATGTGGTCGACGCGGATGCCGCCGGAGTCGCGCAGCACCGTGCGCAGCATGTCGCGGTATGGCGCGTAGCCGAGTTCGGCGAGCCGGTCCGGGCGCCAGGGCGGCTGGCTCCAGTTCTGCCCGATCTGGTTGAACTGGTCCGGCGGGGCGCCCACCTCGATACCGCGGGCCAATGCGTCGCCCAGGCCCCAGGAGTCGGCGCCGGAGCCGTGGACACCGACGGCCAGGTCGTGGATGACGCCCAGCGCCATGCCGGCTTCCTTGGCCAGCCGTTGGGTCGCGGCGAGTTGCTCCTCGAGCACCCACTGCAGCCAGCGGAAGAAGTCGATCTCGGCGGCCTGTTCGGCGCGGAACTCGTCGACCTGCGGGCTCGTCGGGCTCTGCAGGCCTGCGGGCCAGGATCGCCAGTCTTCGCCGTGCATATCGGCGAGCGCGCACCAGGTGGCGAAGTCGACCAGACCTTGACCCTCGCGTTCGCAGAAGCCCTCGAAGGCCCGGGCGCGACGAGGTGACAGGCCCGCGGCATACACCAGCTCCAACGCGGCACGCTTGGCTGCCCACGACGCGTTGCGGTCGATGGTCTCCGAGGTATTCAGTGCCTGGCCGGTGCGCGCCTGCGCGGCGACGGCGGCCCGCACCTCGACCGACAGGTAGGCCACTTCGGGGATGTCCTCGACCCGGATATAGAGGGGGTTGACGAACCGCCGGGTCGTCGGAAGATAGGGGGAGGCCTCCATCGGCGGGCAGGCCTGAGCGGCGTGCAGCGGATTGACCAAAACCCAGTCGCAGCCGAGGTCGGCGGCTCCCCACGTGGCCAGGTCGGCGAGGTCGGCCAGGTCGCCGACGCCATAGGAATTGGCCGACCGCAGCTGGTAGACCTGCGACATCAGCCCCGTCATCCGGCGGTGTTCCAGCCCCGCCGGCAGTTCGAGCCGCTGCGGCGTGACGACGACGGTCGCGTATGCGGGTTCGCGGCCCTCGACGTGCGCCCACAGCAGGTGCCACCCGAGCGGCACCTCCGCCGGCAACTGGAACGTCGCCTCGCCGGTGAGAACCCCGTCGACCAGCCGTGGCTCCACCCAGTTGTCGACCTGCGGCACCGCGATCGTGCCGCCGTCCTCGAGCGCAAGTTCCACGCGCACCGCGGCCCCGTGCGGCAGGTGCACAGGCACCCACGGTGTCCAACCCTCCCGGGAGACGATCGTCGGCGGCAGCGTGCGTCGCCAGCTGCTTCGCCATACCTCGTCGCGCGCCTGCGCCAGCGCCTCGGGGGAAGTGACGTCCACGCCGAGTGCGGTGAGGACCCGGGTGATCGTCTCCGCGCTGACGATCGTGTGCACGCCCTGCCAGTCCCAGAAGTCCGTGGCGACCCCGTAGGCCTTCGCGAGGTCGGCGAGATCGGTGTTGGGCGCGGTCATGGGCGGCGCAGCTCCTTCGGGGCGTCGTCGAGCGGGGGCGACCTAGTGTCCCACGCCGCACGGAATAGCCCCGCCACGGCGTTCGTTGTTTTGAGAAATTCCTGACGCCCGCTTCCGGAGGTCTTGTGCTCGTCCTGCAAACACCGTCGCCGGCGATGCCCGCGTTAGGGTGGTCCGCGATGACTGCTACTCCGCCTACCGACGAACTGGCCGGCGACGCCTTGGCCGCGGATGCCGGGACCGTCGACGTGAGCGCCGAGGCGCCCGAGGAACGCCGGGCTCGTTTCGAGGAACTCGCGCTGCCGCTGCTCGACCAGCTATATTCCGCGGCCCTGCGAACCACCCGCAACCCGGCCGACGCCGAAGACCTGGTCCAGGAGACCTACGCGAAGGCGTTCGCGGCCTTTCATCAGTTCAAGCCGGGCACCAACCTCAAGGCGTGGATGTATCGCATCCTCACCAACACCTATATCAACAGCTACCGCAAGAAGCAGCGCGAGCCGATCCAGTCCGATGCGGCGGAGATCGAGGACTACCAACTCGCCCGCGCCGAGTCCCACACCTCCAGCGGGTTGCGCAGCGCCGAGATCGAGGCGCTCGACCACCTGCCCGACAGCGAGGTCAAGCGCGCCCTGCAGGAGTTGCCCGAGGAGTTCCGCCTCGCGGTCTACTTCGCCGACGTCGAGGGCTACGCCTACAAAGAGATCGCCGAGATCATGGGAACGCCCATCGGCACGGTGATGTCCCGCCTGCACCGGGGCCGCCGCCTGCTGCGTGAGTTGCTCACGGAGTATGCCGCCGAGCGCGGCTTCGGCACCAAGGGCGGCGGTGACCAGGAGTGAACGCCGAACTCAACGAGACCGACTGTTCCGAGGCCCTACACCGGGTCTTCGAATACCTCGACGGCGAGCTGGAGCCAGCCGAGCGCGCCAAGATCGCCGCTCACCTCGCGCATTGTGCCGCGTGCCTGCAGCAGTACGACCTCGACACGATGGTCAAGGCCCTCGTCAAGCGATCCTGTGCCCAGGAGGCGGCTCCGGCCCACCTGCGAGGGATGATCGTGCAACAGATCACGAGCATCGAGGTCCGCTACCTCGACTAGCCGCAGCTAGGTACGCGGCACCGCTTTTACGCACACATAGACCGGGGTCCCGCGCTGGCGGGACCCCGGTCTCTGTGCGGTGGGTCAGGCGTTCGGCTTGCGGCCGTGGTTGGCGCCCTTCTTCTTACGGTCGCGGCGCTTGCGGGCACGCTTGCTCATGAGACAACTCCAGGTCCGGGGTTTCGGCTCCGCAGGGGATACCGACGTACGTAGTCATTATCCCATATCGCAACACGTGCCCCATCCGATCCGAGGTGCGCCCAGCAGGCGGAGCAGGACGATTGCGTTCGTCTGGGCCATGCCACACAATTCCGGCTAAAGGCGGTCCGGAGCGGAACGGGCCGCGTAGAATCTTCCCTGATAGGAGTCGTAAAATGTCCAGTTCACGTGCGCTTCGTGTCGTCGCCGCGGCCGCCATCGCCTTCGCCGTCCCGGCCGGCGCCGCCCACGCCGGCTCGGCGGGCAACGCCTCCGGCGGTGGCTCGCAACACACCACTCAGGCTTCCCAGCAGGGCGACCAGATCAGCCAAGACCAGTGCAAGGACCATTGGGAGTGGCGCCGCGACTGCCGCAACGGCTGACGGAGCCCGGTGACTGAAGAGGCATCCCGCGCCTATTCACGGTCCGATCGGACCGAACGCCGATACGCAACGCGAACACTCGTCGTCATCGTCGTCGTGTGCGTTGCGGCCGTGGGGCTGTGTGTCCTGACGCGTCTGCTGTTCGGTCCGGTCCGCAGCTGGACCAATGTCGCCATCCTCGCGGGCGTCGCCGCCGCGACCAACCTGCCGTCGCGCCTGTCCTCCCGTCGCGTCAACCTCTCCCTCCTCGGCGTGATCACGCTGGCTGCCACCCCCCTCGGGGTCGGCGCCGGCATCGTGGTCATCGTCCTCGCGTCCACCCTCGTCCAGCTCGGCCGCGTCCCGAAGAGGACGTTGGCGTTCAACGCCGGAATGTCGACCTGCCTGGGCGCGACCGGTGTCCTGATCTACGACGCCATCGGTGCCCCCGTGCTGCCCCATCCCACACCCGCCGGCACCCGCGAGGTGTTGCACGTCGCCGCCGGGCTGCTGCTGGCCGACCTCGTCCAGTTGCTGATGAATGCCGTCCTCATCGGCGCCATCTTCTTGGCCTCCAGAGGCGTTGCCATCCGCGAGACGATCGGCCGGCTGCTGCGCACCGGCAGCGGCGCCTACCTTGCGTCCGGGCTGCTCGCGCTCCTGATCTTCGTCGCCTGGGTGCCCGCGGAGGGCGGGCCACTGACCCTGCTCGCCGTGGGCCCGTCGCTATGGGCCGCGCGCTGGGCGCTCAACCGCGAACACGAGGAGGACACGGCGCATCTGCGCGTCGTCGACACCCTCAACGCTGCCATGGAGATCCGCCATCCCGGCGCGGGCACCCATGCCGCCAACGCGGCTCGGGTGGCCGAGTGGCTGGCGGCCGAAGTCGGCACCGGGGGCGTGCGCAAGCTGGACCTGGCCCTGGCCGGCGCCTTGCTGCGGCTGGATTCCCTGGCGGCCGAGGGGCCCGACCCTGCCCCGGTTGCCGGCGCGGCGACGCAGCGACCCGCGCGGGCGCTCGCGGGAGTCGACTTCCTCCAGCATCTGCTGCCGGTGATCGAACACCGTGACGACGACCCGTCCGTGCAGGAGGCGACCCAGATCGTCGTGGTCGCGGACGCGTATGCCGAGGCCCGCGAACGTCTGGGCGACGATGCGAGCTCCCGGACGGCGGCATACCGCAGCTTGCTGGCGGCGGCGGACGGCACCTACGACCCCGGCGTGCTCGCCGCACTCGGACGCCTGCTCGAGCGCGTCGACCCGATCCCGCAGCCGATGCCCACCGGTCCCGGAGCCGGCTCATGAGCGGCCTGGGCCGACGGCGCGCGGTCTTGGCGTTCGCGGTCCTGATCGTCCTCGTCGGTCTGATCACCTGGCTGCCGTCGCGCGCCGACCTCAGCAACCTCAACGGGTTCGTCGTGTCGTCGATGGTGTTGATCGTGATCGGGGAGCTGGTCCTGGTCATGTCGCACGGGCGCCAGAGCGCGCCCATCAGCACCGCAACGGCGATGGGACTCGCGCTCGCGCCCGTCGGCGGGTCCGGGCTCTCCCTTGCCCAGTGCCTCGTCGCGGTTGCCGTCGCCATGACCCTGGGGGCGCTGCTGCGGGCCGCGGTCGGCATGCGCACCGATGTCTTCGAGCTGGCGACGCGGCTCATCGGCGTGAGCGTGACGGCGGCCTGCGCCCGCGTCGAGTTCTTCGGCACCTCGCTCATGGACTGGTGGCAGCAACCGAGCACCCCTAGATGGCTCGGTGGCCTCGCTCTCATCGGGGCCGCCCTCGTCGGGGTGGCAAGTGATCTCATCCTGTGGAGTGCCGGACGGGCCCGCACCCTGTCGGTGCCGTGGGCGGCCCTGATTCACGACGACGCCATACGGTTCGGCGCGATCGGTGCCGTGATGACGAACGCCGGGGCTCTCATCGCGCTGGCCACCCCCTCCCTTGGGGCGTTCGCCATCCCGCTCTTCGAATGGCCGATGGTGCTGGTGCTCATCGGGCTGCGCCGGGAGGAGCGCACTGCTGCGACGCACCGCCAGTTCGTCCGGGCGCTGGCGCGTCTCAGCGACGAGACCGGGCACACGGCCAAGGGCCACCCGCGGCGCGTTGCGCGGGTGGCGGTCGCGATCGGTGAGGACCTCGGCCTATCGCCGACCGAGCTGGCCGACCTGCGCGATGCCGCACTGTTGCACGATCTCGGTCAGGTGACCCTGGCCGAGCCCATCCCCGACGGGGCGACGGTGTATGCCGCCCCGCCCGCCCAGAGTTGGGTCGTCCAGCAGTCCGTCGCGCTCGCCGCGCACGCCGGCGCGCGACAGCCGGTGCTGGACGCGATCGCCGGCAGCGCCGCTCAGTTCCGTCAGCAGCGAGAGTTCGGCGAGGCCATCCCCCTCGTCGGGCGGATCATCAAGGTCGCCAGTGCCTATGACGACCTGACCCACGGCCGCAGCAAGGCACGCGGCCCCGCGCTGGAGCGGATCCACCTCGGGCTGGGCTACGAGTACGACCCGACGGTCGTCGACGCGCTCTCGCGGGCCACGCAGGACCCCGAACCCGGCGTGAGCGGCCCGCTGAGCCCGACGACCGGCCCGCGTCCGCGCTGACCTCCGCCCACCGCCAACCCCCCAGCGCACACACCCCAGCGCACACATCCCAGCTGCACGACAGCGGCGGGCGGCCCCCGACGTGTGGGGGCCGCCCGCCGCGGCAGGTGACGCGAAGGCTCAGGCCTTCTTGGTCTCCTTGAAGATCTTGTCGATCTCGTCGATCTTCGCGAGCAACTCGTCCGCCTTGGCCTCGTCGAAGGCGCCCTTGGTGCCGCTTGCGCCGGCCAGTTTGGTGGCCTCGTTGAACAGCGTGTGCAGGTTGGGGTACTTCTCGAAGTGCGGGGGCTTGAAGTAGTCGGTCCACAGCACCCACAGGTGGTGCTTGACCAACTCCGAGCGCTGCTCCTTGATTACGACCGCGCGGGTGCGGAAGTCGGGGTCGTCGTTCTCGGCGACCTTCTTGCAGATCGCCTTGAGCGACTCGGCCTCGATCCGGGCCTGCGCCGGGTCATAGACACCGCACGGCAGGTCGCAGTGCGCGCTGACCGGGGTGGGGGAGAAGGGGAAGCGGAACATCGGGGTGGAACCTCTCTCGTCGATGGCATTGCGGCCACGGCTGGGATGGTCGCTTCGTCCAACCTACCCCGCTGGAGGTCCGGGCAGGCGTCCTGGGCGCGGCCAAAGCCGCAGGACCGCCACGGCCAGGATGTCCGCCGTCGCGAGGGAGCCGACCAGCCAACTGTCCACTCCCTCGCGCGGATTGTCCCGCTCCACCCACCACCGCTGCGGATCCCCCGGGTCGCGGCCGATGACGCGTTTGATCGCGAGGGGTCGCGGCATACCGTCGGCGTCCGGGGGCAGACGCACGATGGCGAGGGCGCCGACGCGCGGCGGACGGCGCCGCACCAGAACCAGGTCGCCGTCGCGCAGCGTCGGGGCCATCGAACGGCCCGTGACGCGGACAACATCAAGACGGGGGCGAAGTTGTGAAACGATGCTCCAACCGTACGGCCACCGCCGGCGGCAGGCTTGTCACTGGGCCCCACCTCTGCCCGAACGCCACCCGTCGGCGCCGCCCGCGCCGCGGGCGTAGGACCGAAGGAAGAGGAAGTCGATGCCCACCGCCGAGGCGACCGCGCGCGCCCAGTCCGAGATCCCCGCCGAGCTGGAACGCGATCCCGTCTTCGTCGCCCACGAGGGTGGGAAGACCGCGATGGTGGCGACCAAGCCGCTGGTCGACCGCGACGATCTGGCGCTGCTCTACACGCCTGGGGTCGCCAAGGTGAGTTCGGCCATCGCGGCGGACCCGCACCTGGCCGATGCCTATACCGCCCGGCGCAACACGGTCGCCGTCGTCAGCGACGGCACCGCGGTGCTCGGGCTCGGGGACATCGGCCCGCTGGCGGCGTTGCCCGTCATGGAGGGCAAGGCGGTGCTCTTCAAGCAGTTCGCCGGTGTCGACGCCGTGCCGCTGTGCATCGAGACCGGCTCGGTCGACGAGATCGTCGATGCCGTGGCGCGGCTGGCGCCGAGTTTCGGCGGCATCAACTTGGAGGACATTTCGGCGCCCCGGTGTTTCGACATCGAGGAACGCCTGGGCCGCCGCCTCGGGATCCCGGTCTTCCATGACGATCAGCACGGCACGGCCATCGTCGTGCTCGCCGGGCTGCTCAACGCCGCGCGAGTGCTCAGCCGGGACCTGTCGAGCATGCGCATGGTGATCAGCGGAGCCGGAGCCGCGGGTGTGGCCATCGCCAAGCTGCTCATCGCGGTCGGTGTGGAGGACCTGATCGTGTGCGACTCGCGCGGCATCCTGAGCCGGGGGCGCGTCGACCTGACCGGTCACAAACTCAAGCTGGCCCGGGCCACGAACCCCCGCCGCGTCCAGGGTTCGCTCGCCGATGCCCTCGCCGGCGCCGATGTCTTCGTCGGTGTCAGCGGCGGGGTGGTGCCCGAGACGGATATCGCGACGATGGCGCTGCAGGGGATCATTTTCGCCCTCGCGAATCCGAATCCGGAAGTGCACCCCGAAGTCGCCGGCCGGTATGCCGCGGTCGTCGCCACGGGGCGTTCGGATTATCCGAATCAGATCAACAATGTCCTCGCGTTCCCGGGGATCTTCCGGGGAGCCTTGGACAGTGGTGCCGCAGATATCACCGAGCCGATGAAGCTGGCCGCAGCCCATGCGATCGCCGACCTCGTCGACATCCCGACGCCGTCGGAGATCGTGCCGTGCGTCTTCGATGTGCGAGTGGCTCCGGCGGTCGCGGAGGCGGTGGCCCGGCACGTCTGACAGGTCCTCGGCCGGGACTGACCGTCATGGGCCGGCTGATAGAATCGCAGGCCACCACCGCGGGTCCTTTTCCGCTGGCATTTCACCGGTCACGCCGCCATCGCAAAGGTTGTCATGAGTCTGAGGATCGATCCGCGGCACTCGATGTTCCTCGAAGAACGACCGTGGGGGCGCTTCGAGCAGTTCTGTGTCAACGAGCCCACGACCGTCAAGATCATCACGGTCGACCCGGGCCAGCGGTTGTCCCTGCAGACCCACGCCGGCCGTTCCGAGTTCTGGCGGGTCCTCGACGGGGTGCTCGATGTGACCGTGGGCGAGCGGACCTGGCAGGCTCAGCCGGGCGAATCGGCGTGGATCCCGGTGGGCGAATTGCACCGCCTCGGCAATTCCGGCACCATTCCCGGCCGGATCCTGGAGATCGCTTTCGGCGAATTCGACGAGTCGGATATCGAGCGCATCCAGGACGACTACACCCGCTGAGCCGGCCGATTTCGCTGTATTAGCTGCTGGCGGCGAATTCGAGCCGGCCCTATTCGTCGTCGAAGGGGTCGTCGAGGCGCGCCAGCCAGGCGGCGAGGCGCTCCACCGGCACCTCGAACTCCGGGTGCTCGTCGACGAAGGTGCGCAACTGGTCGGCCAGCCAGGCGAGGGTGACCTCTTCCTCGCCCCGGCGGGCCTCCAGTTCCTCGATGCCCCGATCGGTGAAGTACATGCGGCCGGCGTTCGGACCTCAGCGCCCGAAGGCGGCGTCGAGCAGCGCCTGCTGCTCGACGGCGTGCTTCTTGGAGCTGCCGGTCGCCGGCGACGCCGATGCGGCCCGGGCGACCACCCGCAGCGGCTTGGTGTAGCCCCGCTCGGCCAGCGCCGGCGGCAGGTTGAGACCGAGGAAAGGCCACGCGCCCTGGTTCTTCGGCTCGCCCTGCACGAGCACCAGCTCGGCGTTCGGGTACTCCGTGAGCGCCGCGGCGATCTCGGCAGCGGCCAGCGGATACAGCTGCTCCAGCCGCAGGATGGCCGTGCTGGTGTCGCCGCGCTTCTCGCGCTCGGCCTCCAACTCGTAGACGACCTTGCCCGAGGCGAGCAGCACCCGGGTGACGGCGTGCTTGTCGGGCGTGGCCGCGGGGCGGTCCGGCATGACCGGCCGGAAGGTGCCGGTCGTGAACTCGTCCGGCATCGAGCTGGCGGCCTTCAGACGCAGCATCGACTTCGGGGTGAACACGACCAACGGCCGGCGCGGCCGGGCATAGGCCTGGCGGCGCAGCAGGTGGAAGTAGTTCGCCGGCGAACTCGGGTAGGTGACCGTCATATTGTCCTCGGCGCACAGCGTCAGGAAACGCTCGACCCGTGCCGACGAGTGGTCCGGGCCCTGGCCCTCGTAGCCGTGCGGCAGCAGGATGCAGACGGAACTGCGCTGGGCCCACTTCTGCTCGGAGGAGGAGACGAATTCGTCGATGATCGTCTGGGCGCCGTTGACGAAGTCGCCGAACTGGGCTTCCCACAGCACGAGGGCGTCGGGCCGTTCGACGGAGTAGCCGTATTCGAAGCCCATCGCGGCGAACTCACTCAGCAGCGAGTCGTAGATCCACAGCTTGGCCTGGTTGTCGCTCAGGTAGCGCAGCGGGGTCCACTCGCCGGCGTTCTGCTTGTCGATCAGCACCGCGTGCCGCTGCACGAAGGTTCCGCGGCGGCTGTCCTGGCCGGACATCCGCACCGGGGTGCCGTCCATGAGGAGGGACCCGAAGGCGATGATCTCGGCCATGCCCCAGTCGATGCCGCCCTCGCGGACCATCGCCGAACGGCGCTCCATGAGCTGCGCGAGCTTGGGGTGGACGGTGAACCCGGGCGGAGCCTCCAAGTGGACGTCGCCGATCCGCTGCAGCGCCTCGACGGAGATGGCGGTATGCGTCGCGGAGTGGGTCGTCGCGTCGGAGGTCTGGGCGGTCGGAGGTTCGAGCCCGGAGTGGCCCTCGGCGTCGGTGCCGGCGAGGGTGGGCTCGGCCGGCTTGTCCGCCTCCTTGAGCGCCTCCTTGGTCTCGACGAAGACCTTCTCCAGCTGCTGCTGGTAGTCGCGCAACGCGGCCTCGGCCTCGTCCTGGGAGATGTCGCCACGGCCAATGAGGGACTCGGTGTAGAGCTTGCGGACGCTGCGCTTGGCCTCGATGAGCTTGTACATCAGCGGCTGCGTCATCGACGGGTCGTCGCCCTCGTTGTGTCCGCGGCGGCGGTAGCACACCATGTCGACGACGACGTCCTTCTGGAAGGTCTTGCGGAACTCGTAGGCGAGTTCGGCCACCCGCACGCAGGCCTCGGGGTCGTCACCGTTGACGTGGAAGATCGGCGCCTGCACCATCTTGGCGACGTCCGTGCAGTACGTCGAACTGCGCGAACTGCTCGGCGCGGTGGTGAAGCCGACCTGGTTGTTGATGACGACGTGCACGGTGCCGCCGGTGCGGTAGCCGCGCAGCTGCGAGAGGTTGAGGGTCTCGGCGACCACGCCCTGGCCGGCGAAGGCCGCATCACCGTGCAGCAGGATCGGCAGCACCGTGAAGTCCTCGCCGCCGAGGTTGATGCGGTCCTGCTTGGCGCGGGCGATGCCCTCCAGCACCGGGTTGACGGCCTCGAGGTGGGAGGGGTTGGCGGCCAGGTAGACCTTGGTGGTGTCGCCCGATTCGGCGGTGAAGACGCCCTCGGTGCCGAGGTGGTACTTCACATCGCCCGAGCCCTGCACCGACCGGGGGTCCTGCCGGCCCTCGAACTCGCGGAAGATCTGCCCGGAGGACTTGCCCGCGATATTGGCGAGCACGTTGAGGCGGCCGCGGTGCGGCATACCGATGCACACCTCGTCCAGACCGTCCTGCGCGGCCCGCGACAGCACGCGGTCGAGCAAGGCGATGACGGACTCGCCGCCCTCGAGGGAGAAGCGCTTCTGCCCGACGAACTTGGTCTGCAGAAAGGTCTCGAAGGCCTCCGCGGCGTTGAGGCGGCGCAGGATCCGCAGCTGCTCGTCGCGGGAGGTCTTGGCGTAGCCGACCTCGACCTTCTTCTGGATCCACTCGCGCTGCTCGGGATCGGTGATGTGCATGTACTCGATGCCGATGCCGCGGCAGTAGGAGTCACGCAGGATGCCGAGAATCTTGCGCAACGGCAGGAAGGGAACGCCGCCGAAGCCGCCGGTCGCGAAGTGCCGGTCCAGGTCCCACAAGGTCAGGCCGTGCGTGGTGACGTCGAGGTCGGGGTGGCGCCGCTGGCGGTATTCGAGCGGGTCGGTGTCGGCCATCAGGTGGCCGCGCACCCGGTAGGAGTGGATGAGTTCCTGGACCCGCGCGACCTTGTTGATGTCGTCGTCGTGGGAGGCGTCGATGTCCTGGACCCAGCGGACCGGCTCGTAGGGGATCCGGACCGACTCGAAGATCTCGTCGTAGAAGCCGTCCTGCCCGAGCAGGAGGTTGTGGATGATCCGCAACAGGTCGCCCGACTGGGCGCCCTGGATGATGCGGTGGTCGTATGTCGAGGTGAGGGTCAGGATCTTGCTGACGCCATGGCGGTGGAGGACGGTGGTGCTCGCGCCCTGCCATTCGGCCGGGTATTCGAGCGCGCCGACACCGATGATGGCGCCCTGGCCCTTCATGAGCCGCGGCACCGAGAGGACGGTGCCGATCGTGCCGGGGTTGGTCAGCGAGATCGTCGTGCCCATGAAGTCCTCGACGACGAGTTTGCCGCCGCGGGCCTTCTTGATGATGTCCTCGTAGCTCGACCAGAACCGGCCGAAGTCCATCGTCTCGGCGGCCTTGATGGAGGGCACGAGCAGCTGCCGGGTGCCGTCTGGCTTGGCCAGATCGATGGCGATGCCGAGGTTGACGTGCGCGGGGACCGAGAGCGCGGGCTTGCCGTTCTCCTCGGTGAAGCTGTTGTTCATCTCCGGCATCTGCGCCAGGGCCTTGACCAGGGCGTAGCCGATGATGTGGGTGAAGGACACCTTGCCGCCGCGGGTGCGCCGCAGGTGGTTGTTGATGACGATCCGGTTGTCCATCAGCAGCTTTGCCGGGACGCTGCGGACACTCGTCGCCGTCGGGATCTCGAGCGAGGCCTCCATATTGGTGACGACCCGGGCGCTGGCGCCGCGGATGGGGGAGACGGTGGGCTCTTCGGTGGCCTTGGCGGCGGCGGGCTTGGCGGCATCACGCGGGGTGGCGTTCGGCCCCGTCGGGGTGGGCCGTTCCGGGGCGCGCATCTCCGGCTTGGGTGCCGGGGCATCGGCCGGGACGGGGGCCTGCGCCGCCGAGCCCGGGCCGCTGGCACCGGGACGCGTCGGGCCGGTCTCGGCGGTCGTGGACTGGGGGTTCTCGGTGGCCGCCGGGTTGGTGGTCGGCGCCGGCGGGGCGGACTTGGGGGCCTGCGGCGCGGTCGACGTGCGGGCCGCCGGGGCGGCGGGCTGCGTGCCGTTGCCACCGGCGCCGTGCGGGTGCTCGAGCTTGTAGGTCGAGAAGAAATCCCACCAGGCACGGTCGACGGAGTTGCGATCCTTAAGGTAGCTCTCGTAGAGCTCGTCAACGAGCCATTCATTCGGGCCGAAGGCCTCCATGGGATTCGCGGGGGTCGGGTCAGCCACGGCCGCACGCCTCTTTCACATCGTCATCGGTGACGGACAAAAAACGAACCTCACCAGGTTACCCCGCTCCCTCGCCCGATGGCCCCGCCGTCCCAGGAGCGAGAACGGCGGGGCGAGCGGTGGTCATGGTGCGACGGGCAGCGACCCGTCGGGACCCGGCCGCGGCCTCAGGCGACGTCGCGGCGCGTGGTGAGCCAGGCTCCGACGACGGCGAGCACGGCGGCATACGCAGCCAGGACCAGACCCGCCTGCCACCAGTGGGCGAAGTATTGGGACTGCGTCGCCGGATCCACCGTCTGCCCGGCGGTGGGGTCACTCGTGATGACCATATTGGCGGTGAGATTGCCTGGGATCCACTTCATCGCGGAATACCACTCCTTGACGGGGAAGATGATGTTCAAGGCGATCTGGACCACGAAGGTGGCGCCGACGGCCAGCAGCACCGCGGCGATCTGGTTGCGGATCAGCATGCCGACCCCGAAACCGAACAGCATCCAGATCGCGAAGGCGATCAGCCCGATGCCGAGGGACTTCCAGACCTCCGTCTCGCCCAGCATCGTCGGCTGGTTCTTCACGAACTCGATGATCGAGGCGCCACCGGCGACGGACGCGATGGCGTGCACCACGGCATATAGCGCCCCGGTGACCGCGACCGCGACCATCTTCGAGAGCAGGACCACCCACCGGTTGGGGGTGGACAAGAACGTGGCGGAGATCGTCTTGTGCCGGTACTCGCTGGTGATGAGCAGCACGCCGAGCGCTAGCGGGAAGAGGATCGTCATCTGCTGGATGATGCCGGCGTTGTAGATCAGCTGAGCGGTCCCGACGGTCATGTTCGCGAAGGGATTGCCCTGGCCGTTGTTGTCGCCGCCGGTCATCGCGGCGTTGCCGAGGAGGGCGGCGAAACCCATGGAGATCAGGGCGGCCAGCACGGCCATACCCAGGCCCATGCCCCACCACAGCCGGGTGGTGAAGACCTTGCGGATCTCGGATCTGATGGCCCCGATCACTTCTCGTTCCCTCCGTCGCGTCCGGCGATGGCGTCCATTTCGTGTGGAGCGGCGGCATCGGTGGCGCCGAGGTTGCGGTTCTGGCCCTCGGTGAGGGCGAAGAACATGTCTTCGAGGTCGCTGACCTGCGGCTGCAACTGCCATACGGGCAGTCCGGCGCGCAGCGCGACGTCACCGATCAGGCGCAGGTCGTCGGTCTCGACGACCAGGCCGCCGTTGTCGGCGGTATGACTGGTGACGTCGGCGACCCGCAGGGCACCGGCCAGCGCGCCCGGGTCCGAGGTCCGCACGAGCGAGGTCGCCGGGCCGTGGAGTTCGGCCATCGTGCCGGAGCGGATCAGGCGACCGTTGGAGATGATGACGACGTCGTCGACGGTCTGCTCCACCTCTTGGAGCATGTGGCTGGAGACGAGGATCGTCTTGCCCTGGCCGGCGAGGTGGCGCATGAAGCCGCGCAGCCACCGGATGCCTTCAGGGTCCAGGCCGTTGGCGGGCTCGTCGAGGACGAGGACGTGGGGGTCGCCCAGCAGGGCGACAGCCAGGCCGAGCCGCTGGCGCATGCCCATCGAGTAGCCGCCGGCGCGTTTGCGGGCCGCCGCGGGTATGCCGACCAGCTCGAGCAGTTCGTCGACCCGGGTGTCGGGTATGCCGGCCGTGGCGGCGAGCACGCGCAGATGGTCGCGGCCGGTGCGACCGGGGTGGAAGTTGGTGGCCTCCAGGGCCGCGCCGACGGTGCGGAGCGGCTCGGGGATCGTCTGGTAGGCGCGCCCGCCGATCGTCGCCGTGCCACCGGTGGGACGGACCAGGCCGAGCAGCATACGCAGGGTCGTGGTCTTGCCGGCCCCGTTGGGGCCGAGGAAGCCGGTGACCCGCCCCGGCTGGACCCGGAAGGTGAGGTTGTCGACGGCGAGGAAATCGCCGAAACGTTTGCTCAGGCCGTCGATCTCGATCGACGTGCCCGTCGTTGTTGCCGCCACGCTCATTCGCGGTTCCCCTCCTGCTGGCGTTCTCCTGTCGGGGGCATTCAATCAGGTGCTGGTGAACGTCGCGTGAGCACGGTTGCGTGGCGGGCGGGCCATTACGATGACGCCACTATGGTGCCCTGGCTGCTGCTGCTCGCGGCGATCGTCCTGACCGTGGGCACCGCCCTCTTCGTCGCGACCGAGTTCTCGCTCGTCGCGCTCGACCGGCCGACGGTGCAGCGGGCGGTCGACCAGGGCGATCACGAGGCGCAGACGGTGCTCACGTCGTTGCGTGGCCTGTCGACCCAGCTGTCGGCCGCGCAGGTGGGGATCACCCTGACCACCCTCGTGCTGGGCTTCATCGCCGAGCCGTCGATCGCGACCATTCTGCGGCCGGCGATCGATGCGGTCGGGGTGCCGGAGGGGGCGCTGGACACGGTCAGCAGCGCGGTCGCGCTTCTGCTCGCCACCTTGTTCTCGATGGTGTTCGGCGAGTTGGTGCCGCAGTTCCTCGGCATCAGCGCGCCGCTGCGGGTGGGCAAGAAGGTCGCTGGGCCGACGCGGGTGTTCGCGCTCGTGGCCAAGCCGCTGATCGCCGTCCTCAACGGCTCGGCCAACGCCTTCCTGCGGGCCGTGGGCGTCGAGCCGCAGGAGGAGTTGTCGGCGGCCCGGACGCCGCAGGAGCTGGCCTCGCTCGTGGGTCGCTCTGTCCAGGCCGGGACGCTGGATGAGGGCACGGGGCGGCTGGTGGCGGCATCGCTGCGTTTCGGGGCGCAGACGGCCGAGGACGTCATGACGCCGCGTGGCCGGGCGTGGAACATCGAGCGCACCGCGAGCGCCGCCGATGTCGTGGAGTTGGCCCGGCAGACCGGGCACTCCCGCTTCCCCGTCACCGCCGGCGACTGGGACGATGTGGACGGGATCGTGCACGTCAAGGCGGCCATCTCGGTGCCGCGGGGGCGGCGGGCGGCGGTGCCGGTGTCGGCGCTGATGACGCCGCCGATCATGGTGCCGGAGACGCTGCGGCTTGACCCCCTGCTCGACCTGTTGCGACAGTCGGGTCCGCAGTTCGCCGTCGTCGTGGACGAGTACGGCGGCACCGCCGGCGTCGTCACCCTCGAAGACGTCGTCGAGGAGATCGTCGGGGACGTGGGGGACGAGCACGACCGATCGGAGACGACGGGGCGGCGCACGGTGGATGGGTCGTGGATCGTGCCGGGGCTGTGGCGTCCGGACGAGGTGCGCTCCCGCGTCGGTGCGGCGATGCCGGACGGGCCGGAGTACGAAACGGTCGGCGGCTTCGTCATGGCGGCGCTGGGGCGGGTGCCGGACGTCGGGGATGTCGTGGACCTGCCCGACTGGCGGATCACCGTGGTCGACATGGACGGCCGCCGGGTCGACCGGTTGCGGATGGTGCCGCTGCCGCCGGAGGGGGCGGAGGCCGACCCGGCGGGTGCCGGCTCTGCGGAGGCGGCGTCATGAGCCCGGCCTTCTGGATCACGATCCTGCTGCTCCTGCTCAACGCCTTCTTCGTCGGGGCGGAGTTCGCGGCCATGGCCGCGCGGCGCAGCCAACTCGAACCGCTGGCCGAGGGCGGCAGCCGGGCGGCACGCGTGTGCCTGGAGGCATCGGAGCAGATGGGCAGCGTGCTCGCGTGCGCTCAGCTCGGCATCACCGTGTGCTCGGTGCTGCTCGGTGCCGTGTCCGAGGCCGCGCTGCACCACGCGATAGAAGGTCCCCTGGAGGCGCTCGGGGTGCCGGACGCGGTCGTGAGCGGGCTGGCGCTCGCACTGGCGCTGCTCGTCGTCGTCTATCTGCACGTCGTCGTCGGCGAGATGATCCCCAAGAACCTCTCGATCGCCTCGCCCGAGCGGGCGGCGCTGGTCCTGGTGCCGCCCCTGTTCTGGCTGACGCGGGCCTTCCGTCCGTTCATCCATGTCATGGAATCGATCGCCAAGGGGATCGTGCGGCTGCTCGGGATCGAGCCCAAGGACGAGGTGACCAGTGCCTACACCGCCGAAGAGGTGCACCACATCGTCGAGGAGTCGCACCGGGAGGGCCTGGTCGAGGAAGACCAGTTCGACCTGCTCGGCGCGGCGCTGGAGTTCAGCGACAAGACGGCGGGCGACGTGGGAGTCCCGGTCGGGGACCTCGTGACCCTGCCCCAGGGCGCGACGCCGGAACAGGTGGAGCGCCTCGTCGCCAAGACCGGCTTCTCGCGGTTCCCGACGGTCAACCCCGCGGGTGAGGTCTCGGGCTACCTGCACCTGAAGGACGTGCTGTATGCCGACGCCGACGACTACCACCTGCCCGTCCCGGCCAAGCGGCTGCGCCGCCTGGCGACGGTGCGTCCGGAGGATGAGGTCGAGGACGTGCTGGCCACCATGCAGCGCACCGGCACCCACCTGGCGCGGGTGGTCGGCCCCGACGGGGCGGTGCGCGGCGTGGTCTTCCTCGAAGACGTCATCGAAGAGTTGGTCGGCGAGGTGCTCGACGACTCCCAGCGGTGACTGCTCTTCTGATCACGTGACACGAGAGTCATCGTCCGGCCGCTGACACGAGGTCATCGTTGGCCCGTCGCCAGGCCTCGGCCATCGAGGCGCCGCCGTGGCCGTCGCCCTCGTCGACGATCAGGCGCGAGCCCGGCCAGGCCCGGTGCAACTCCCACGCGGTGACCAGCGGGCTGGAGATGTCGCGGCGGCCGTGAATGAGGGTCGCAGGTATGCCGCGGAGCCGGTCCATGCGCTGGAGGAGCGGCGGCGCGCAGAACCCGTCATGTGACCAGTAGTGAGTGGCGAGACGCACGAAGGCGTGCCGGAAGCGGTCGTCGGCCCATCGGGGATCTCGGCGGAATCCCCCGGCACCGATGGCCACGTGGGTGTCTTCCCACAACGCCCAGTCCTGCGAAGCGGCTTCTCGGACAGCAGGATCGGCCGACTCCAGGAGTGCCGAGTCGGGCGCGACGAGCCGAGTTCTCGGCTGCTCGGACGTGCCGCGCTGGTAGCCGGTCCCGGCCTCCTCCGCATGCCGCGCGAACCGGTCCCAGGCCTCGGGAAAGATCGCGCCGACACCTTCGGTGATCCAGTCGACCTCGCGCCGGCTGGTCGTCGTCACGGCGAAGAGCACCATGCCCAGCACACGGTCGGGGTAGGCCTGGGCATAGGCGAGCGCCAGAGTGCTTCCCCAGGAGACCCCGTTGACGATCCAGGCGTCGATGCCGAGGTGGGTCCGCAGGGCCTCGATGTCATCGAGGAGGTGTTTCGTGTCGTTGTGTTCGAGGCGGGTCTCGGGGTCGCTCGCGTGTGGCGTCGACCTCCCGCAGCCACTTGCTCGAACCCGATCACGCGGACCGGTCGAGGTCGAAGCGGTGTCGATAGGCGCTCGTCCCGAGCGAGCCGCCTGGCCCGCCATGCAGATAGAGTGCGGGCAATCCGGACGCGGATCCCCATTCCTCCCAGTAGATTTCGTCCCCCCACGCCACCGGGAGCAGCCCCGCGCGCCGCGGTTCGGGTTGCGCAGTCATGGGCGACATGCCAACACGAGTAGGTCGGATGCCGCAAGCAATGCGCACGGCGTTCAGCGCCCCGAGCCGACGTGGTGGCTGACAGACTCGGTGCTTCGGCCGACGGCGCACGACGAAGGAGCGATACCCGACGATGAGTGACCGAACGCAGGTGATTGACGCCTTCCAGTCGCAGGCGTGAGGGTCAGGCGAGCCCGGCCCGGTGCGCCAGCAGCACCAGCGCGACCCGGTCCCGGGCGTCCAGCTTGGTCAGGAGGCGACTGACATAGGTGCGCGCGGTCGCCGGCGAGATGAAGAGGGTCGCTGCCAACTCGTCATTGGTCGCACCCCGGGCGATCTCGACGAGCACCTCGCGCTCCCGTTCGGTCAGGTCGGCGACGATCCGAGCGGCGCCCGGGTCTGCGGTGCGTCCGGTCAGGGCACGGTCGACGACTCGCGTTGTGACAGAGGGGGATAGCAGCGCCTGGCCGCCGGCCACCGTCCGCACGGCGGCGCGCAGGTCGTCCGGCTCCGCGTCCTTGGTCAGGAAGCCCGCGGCCCCGGCCTCCAGGGCCGCGAAGATGTTCTCGTCGGTGTCGAAGGTGGTCAGGACGATGACACGGGTCCCGGCCAGGGCCGGGTCGGCCGCAACGGCTCGGGTCGCCTCGATGCCATCCATGACCGGCATCCGGATGTCCATCAGGACGACGTCGGGACGGTGGTCGCGGCACGCGGCGAGGGCGGTGCGTCCGTTGTCCGCCTCGGCGACGACGGTGAGGTCGTCGGCACGGTCGATCAGCACCTGCAGGCCGGTGCGGACGAGTTCCTGATCGTCGGCGACGATCACGCGGATTGTCACGGCGCCTCCCGACGGGCTGGGGCGAGGGGGATCCTGGCTTGCACGTGGAACCCGTTCTCGGGTCCCGGCCCGGCGTGCACGGAGCCCCCGAGCATGGCGACCCGGTCCTGCATCCCACGCAGCCCGTGTCCCATCGTGAACGCACCGGCTCCGCGTCCGTCGTCGCGGACCGTGACCTGCAGGGTGTCCTGTGTCCGACCCAGCGTGATGTCGACCCGGCGGGCCGCACCGTGCCGGACGGAGTTGGTGACGGCCTCTTGGATCACCCGGTATGCCGTGCTGCTCACCGCCGCGGGTAGCGTCGCGAGGTCGCCTTCCGACCTGATCTCGATGGTCAGTCCGGTGCCTTCGAACCGGGCCGCCAACTCGCCCAAGTCGGCCAGCGTCCCAACCGGGCGGCGCTCCGACTGCTGTCCGCCGGACAGCAGGGCCACTGATCCGCGGATGTCCCGAAGTGATTGTTGCGCAGTATGTTTGATGTTCCTGAGTGCCGCGCTGGTGGTCTCCTGATCCGCGATCGACTCCAAGGCGACATTGGCCTGCGTGGAGACGACGACCATGGCGTGGCCCAGGACGTCGTGGACGTCGCGGGCCAGTGCCCGGCGTTCGGCGTCGGTCTCGGCGCGCAGGTTCTCCTCGACCAGTTCGGTCTGCAGCTGGTACCGCTCGGCGTTCGCGGTCCGTTCGGCCGCCCGGGAACGCACGCCGTCGCCGGCGGCGATCGCGAGCGAGAGCACGACGATGGAGGTCATGATGTCCAGCCCGAGCAAGGCGGCGAACTCCACCTTGGCGATGCCGACCCGGTAGCCGTAGGCGATGACCAGGACGAGGAGCGCCATGCCGATGGTGGCTCGGGTCCGGCCGCGCTCGGCCGTGGAGAAGAAGGCCGCCGCGAGCGGTAGTTCCAGGCCGATCGCCGGCTGGCCTGTGGCGTAGTAGCCGATGACGGCTGCGACCGATGCGACCAGAACCGCCACGGGGGCCCGCCGCCGAAGCAGCAACAGACCCCCGAGGAACGCGGGAAGGAGCCACGCCCAGTCCCGAACGTCGCCCGCCGCACCCACCCGGCGCTCGGCACTGACGAGCGCGGTCACGGTCAGCACCAGGGCGATCACGGGCACCACGCGGTCGAGGATCACCGTGGTGTCGTCGCGGGACGGGGCGGGCGTCGGCACCCTCCGACGCTACCGGGCCCGGCGGGACTCGGGGAGTCGACCGGTGTCGACAACGAAGTGTCCACACCCGGCTGATTCCGTGTCGTCGTGGAGCGGATGGCAAGCAGTCTCGGGTCCCGGAGATTTGAGGCATGCGAAAACTCACCAGACTCTGTATCCACCACCGTCTCGTCACGATCGCCGCCTGGGTCCTCCTGCTCGTCGGGCTGACCACGGCAGCACAACTGGCACCCGGCCCCACCGGCAACGACTACAGCGTCCCCGGCGCCCCCTCCGCGAAGGCCTCGGCCTTCCTCGCCGATCACGGCCTGGACGACGGGGAGGCGACCACCGCGCAGATCGTCCTGCACGACTCCGCCGGCCTCGCCGCTCACCAGGGCGCCATCACTTCATACGCGCGGCATTTGAGCGCGGAGCATCCGACCTGGGAGATCAGGCCCGGACCCGGCGAGGCCGGGGCCCTGTCGGAGATCTCCGCGGACGGCACCATCGGCTACCTCGATGTCACGGTTGCCGAAGACACCCTCGGCGACGCGGCGAAGGAGAGCGCGGCGAGCGCCATCACCGACGCCGCACCGAAGGCACCGGGGCTGAGCGTCGAGTATGCCGGCGAGATCTTCCCCGAGCCCAGCAGCGGGCCAGGGGAATCGCTCGGCATGCTCGCCGCCGTGGTCATCTTGCTCATCGCCTTCGGGTCGCTGTTGGCGATGGCGTTGCCCCTGGTCATAGCGGCGTTCGGGGCCGGGACCGGTGTCATGGCGCTCGGTCTCGCCGGCCACCTCATCGAGTTGCCCGGTGCCGCCGGTGCGCTGGCGATGATGCTGGCCATCGGGGTCGGCATCGACTACTCGCTCCTGGTCGTCACGCGGTACCGGGAACGGCTGGCCGCGGGCCGCGCGCCTCGGGAAGCGGTCATGGAGTCGATGGAGACGGCGGGGCACTCCGTGCTCGTCGCCGGAGCGACGGTCGTCGTCGCCATCCTCGGCCTGCTCGTGATGAACATGCCGATGGTGAACGGGATCGCTGTCGGGGCCGCACTCGCCATCGCCATGACCATGCTCGCCGCCCTCACGCTCTTGCCGGCGCTGCTCGTCACGGTCGGGAAGCGGATCGACAAGTTCGGCCTGCCGCATCGCGGCCGCGCGCGCGACGGCCATGGCGGCGCGTTCACCCGGTGGGCGAACTGGGTGCAGCGTCACCCCTGGGGCGCCACGATCGCCAGTCTCGTCGCGCTGGTCGCTCTGGCCTTGCCCGCGCTGGACATGCGGCTGGGCTTCGCGGACGACGGCAGCTCGCCCACGTCGACGACCCAGCGCCGCGCGTTCGACCTGCTGAGCGAGGGGTTCGGCGCCGGCACGCACGGACCGCTCGTGCTGGCGATCGACACGGCCGCGGTCACCGGCCCCGCCGAGCAGGATGCGTTGGGCGCCATGGGTTCACGTCTCGAACAGGTGCCCGGTGCCGATCGCGTCGAAGGTCCCTTCCCGAGTGCGGACGGCGAGGCGGCGGCCGCGATCGTCGTGCCGGCCACCGGCCCCGGCGACGTGGCGACGGAGGACCTCGTCCACCGTTTGCGCGATGACGTCCTCCCGGGAGCGGCCCTTCCGGCCGAGGTGACCGGAACCACTGCTGCGGCTGTCGACTTCGCCGACTACACGCGAGAGCGGCTGCCGGTATTCGTGGCCGTCGTCCTCGGCCTGGCCTTCCTGTTGCTGGCCCGGACCTATCGCAGCCTCGTCGTCCCGGCCAAGGCCGTGCTGATGAACCTGCTGTCCATCGGCGCCGCCTTCGGCGTCGTCGTCGCCGTCGTCCAATGGGGCTGGGGCGCAGAGCTTCTCGGCTTCGAGAACCCCGGCCCCGTGACGGCCTGGGTGCCGATGATGCTGGTCGCCGTGGTCTTCGGGCTCTCGATGGACTACGAGGTCTTCCTCCTGTCCCGCATCAAGGAGTACGTGGACCGCGGTCACGACAACACCGAAGCGGTCACCCTCGGGCTGGCGCGCACCGGCCGCGTCATCACCGCCGCCGCGGCGACCATGGTCTGCGTCTTCGGCGGGTTCGTCCTCGGACACGATCTGGAGCTGAAGATCTTCGGCCTCGGGCTGGCCGCCGCCGTGCTCATCGATGCGACGATCGTGCGGATGCTGCTGGTTCCGGCGGCGATGGCGCTGATGGGTTCGGCGAACTGGTGGGCTCCACGGTGGATGCGCCGCCGCGAGCCGGTGCCCGCTGTCACCTCCGATGGCACCGAGCCGGAGAGCACTGGTTCCGTGGCCGCCGGCCGGGTAGTCGCCGCCCGGTGTCGTGAGGACGAGCTTTCGTGGACGCGCTGATCCTGGCCCGCTGGGAGTTCGCCGTCACAGCCGGCGTGCACTTCCTCATGGTCGCCACCACGCTGGGGCTCGGTCCGGTCGTCGCCGCACTGCAGACCGCAGTATGGCGCGCCGGGCGGGCCCCCGCCCGGGGTTCGGCGCCGGTGCTCGAAGCGGCGCGAGACCGCATACTGCGCCTCTACCTGCTCAACTACGGCATCGGCATCGTGACCGGCCTCGTCATGGAGTTGCAGATGGCCGTGAACTGGACCGGTGCCGGTTCCGCCCTGTATGACCCGATCGCCGCCCTTCTCGGCGTCGAGACCCTCGCCGCGTTCTTCGTCGAGTCCACCCTGCTCGGGCTCTTCCTCGCCTCGGGCGGGACCTTCTCCCAGGGCGTTCGCACCCTGTTGCTGTGGGGGGTCGCCGGCACCGCCTGGCTCTCGGCCTGGGTCGTCGTGTCCGCCAACGCCTACTTGCACCGGCCGACCGGCGTCTCCATGGTCGACGGGCGCGCATCGTTCACCGACCCGTGGGCCGTGCTGACACAGGCGGCCGCCGTCGTCGCGTCGATCCACATCGTCGGTGCTGCGGGGCTGGTGGCCGCCTTCTGGGTGGCTGCGGCGGGTGCGGCGCTGGTGTTGCGTCAGGGGGCCGACGACCCGGTCGGCCGGCTGCTCCTACGCGTCGGCATCTGGATCGGCGCCGTCACGGCGCCGGTCAACGTCGCGTCCGGCGTCGTGCAGTTCAGTGCCGCCCGGGCGGACGCGAAGTTCACCAACTACGGCTGGCACGGCGGCTTGCTGGCGCTGATGTTGCTCATCGGCGCACTGATCCTTCTCATCACCTGGCTGCTCTGGGTCCCGCTGTTGCTGCGCGGCCGCGTGTTCCGCACGCGATTCGCGTTGCGGATTCTCGGTGGAGGGGTCTGGATCCCGTTGCTGGCGTGCATTCTCGGCTGGATCTATCGCGAGGAGGCCCGGCAGCCGTGGTTCATCGTCGGCAGGGTGCGCGTCGCCGACGCCGTCTCCGCGCCGGAGGGTCCGGCACTGGCCCTCACGGCGTTCGGTTTCATCGCCGTAGGGGTGTGCGCGGCCGTCTTGGCGTGGGTGCTGATGGGTCGCGAGATCAGGCGCCCACTGCGGCAGGGGACGGAGGTCGTGTCATGAACCGGGTTCTCGTCGCCAGCCTGATCGCCCTGGGCATCGGTGCCCTGGTGGGGGAAGGCAGCACCATCGTGCGGGCCGCCTCCGGCTGGGCCGCGGGGGTGGAGCGCGTCCGCCGCATCCGGTGGACCTTCCTCCTCACCGAGGTGTGGGTGCTCGCCCTTCTCGGGTTCGCCCACGCCACGACACCCGAAGCCGCCCACCACGTCCTCGCCGCGGCGTGGCTGCCGGTGACGCTCTATGTCCTGGCGTGGATGGCACGCGATGTGGGCTTGTGGCAGATCGCGCTGCGCAACGACGTGCGCTGGACGCCGGTCGTCGCGCTCGCCGCGGTCGGCCAGCTCGCCTTCGCCGGGTGGGCCGCCGTCATCGTCCTGGGAGTGGATCTCCCTGCGAAGCAGCCACTCTCGCAGACCGCCACTGAGGTGATGTCGTTCGTCGCGCCGGTCTGTGTCGTCGCCGTCCTCGTCCTCGACCTGATCTGGCTCACCACGACGCGGCGGGCCGCATCGCGGACGGGGGCTGGCGGCATACCGCTGCAGCGTTAGCGTCGCTGGGGTGAACACCCTGCCCGTCCTCGACCTGTCCGAGGTCGACGCCGGTCCCGCGACGGCGGCCGCCTTCCGGGTGCAGCTGCGGGCGGCCGCTCACGACGTCGGCTTCTTCTACCTGACCGGGCACGGCATCCCGGCGCAGGTCCAGGCGGACCTGTTCGCCGTGGCGCGCGAGTTCTTCGCCCTGCCACAAGCCGACAAGGATGCGGTCGCGATGCTCGGTAGCCCACACTTCCGCGGCTACAACCGGACCGGCGGCGAACTGACCCAGGGCCGAGTCGATTGGCGCGAGCAGATCGACGTCGGTCCGGAGCGGCCGGCCAGGCCTCCCGCGGACGGTGCGGCATACCTCCGCCTCGAGGGACCGAATCAGTGGCCGGCTGCCTTGCCGCGCCTGCGTGAGGTCCTTCTCGGCTGGGAAAGCCGCTGCACCGCAGTCGGATTGCGGCTGATGCGCGAGTGGGCACTCAGCCTCGGGGCGGAGCCCGGCATCTTCGGCCCAGCCTTCGCGGACCGGCCCTCGACCCTGATCAAACTCATCAGCTATCCGGGCCGTGCGCCGAGCGAGGGGCAGCAGGGCGTGGGTGCGCACAAGGATCCGGGTGTGCTGACCCTGCTGCTGATCGAGCCGGGCAAGAGCGGCCTCCAGGTCGAGCACGAGGGGGAGTGGATCGACGCCCCGGCGCGCGACGACGGCGCCTTCATCGTCAATATCGGTGAGTTGCTCGAGTACGCGACGGACGGCTATCTGAAGGCGACGATGCACCGCGTGGTCTCGCCGCCCGAGGGTGACCACCGTCTCTCGGTGCCCTTCTTCCTCAACCCGGCTCTCGACTCGACCGTACCGCGCATCCCGCTGGCGGCGGACCTCGCTGGGCAGGCGCCTGGCGTGACGCTGGACCCGGCCAATGTCATCTCCGGGACGTTCGGCGACAACCTTCTCAAGGCGCGCCTGCGCGCCCACCCGGATGTCGCCGCCCGCCACCACGCCGACCTGGTTGCAGGATGATCCGCCCGCACGAAGTGCTGCCTACGGTGCTCGTGGCCGCGCTCGGCGACGACTCGGGCCGGCAGCGGTCGGGGTGGGTGGGTTGGTTGGTGCCCCCGGCAGGATTCGAACCTGCGCTCCCGCCTCCGGAGGGCGGTGCTCTATCCCCTGAGCTACGGGGGCCGTATGCCGTGCGGTGCGGCACGTGGCGCGAGCAGTGAGGCTACCAGCACCGGACTCCCGACCGTGAATCGGCCGGGAATCTGGTCCGGCCCGGCCGTCGGCCAGGCCAGGACGCCGGTGCAGCCATCCGGTTGGGTGGTGAGTTGCCGGCACTACTACCTCCTGACGCTGCCGCTGGCGCCCACCACCGACCAAGCGGTCATCGACGCCTTCCGAGCCGTCGCCGAAGGGGGTCGCCCCAGCGCGAGCGACCTGCAGCGCGTGCCGCGCTTTCCTGCCGAGATCATCGCCGGCTGGGACCGGTGGCTGGCAGCGGACGCAGGTGGCGCTCGCCTGGCCGGCGCCCCCGTGAAGCTAGCCCGGATCGAGGGGGGTGACGGGCCGCTCGCCCTGACGATCGAGTTCAGCATCCACGACGACGCCTACGCCGACGGCGGCTGGGTGTTCGAGTACTGGCTCTACACCTTGTGTGCCCCGCCCGTCCCGGGGAGCCGGCCGGTCGTCGGCATCCGGCAGGCCGATCGGTGGGACGAGCCCGAACTGATCTCGCTCGGTGACGACGGGGTCCGCGTGGGGGAGCGTTTCCTGTCCGGCCCGACCTGCGAGCCGCCCTGGCCGGACACCTCGACGCGTCCGCGCCGTGACAGTGCCGTCCCACCGGGGCGCGGTGGAATGGTGGCGCACGGGCCCACGCGCGCTCCGTAGAATCGCCCGGTGACCCCCGAACAGCTGGCCGCCGCGATCCGCGCTGCCCTCGCCGACCTCGTCGCCGCCGGCGAGTTCGATCTCGAGGTGCCCGAGACCCTCCGGGTCGAGCGTCCGCGGCAGGCCGGGCACGGGGACTGGTCCACCAATGTCGCGATGCAGCTGGCCAAGACGGCCGGTATGCCGCCGCGGGACTTCGCCGGCAAGCTCGCCGGCGCGCTGGAGCAGGTCGCGGGGATCGCCGCCGTCGAGGTTGCCGGGCCCGGGTTCATCAATATCACCCTGGATGCGGCGAGCGCCGGCGAACTCGCGCGCACCATCGTGGAGGCGGGCGCGGCGTACGGTCAGGGCACGAGCGAAGCCGGCCGCGTCGTCAACCTCGAGTACATCTCGGCAAACCCCACCGGTCCACTGCACATCGGCCACACCAGGTGGGCGGCGCTCGGCGACGCGATGGTCCGGCTGTTGCGCGCGGCCGGCGCCGAGGTCGCGGCCGAGTACTACATCAACGACGCCGGCGGCCAGGTGGCCAAGCTCGGCGGGTCGGTTCTCGCGAAGCTGCGCGGCGAGGCGGCGCCCGAGGGCGGCTACGACGGAGAGTATGTCGACGGGCTGGCCGAGCAGGTTCGCGCGGGGCGCCCCGACATCCTCGACCTGCCTGCCGACGAGGCGCTGCAGGCCGCCTGGGATGTCGCCTACCCGATCCAGCTCGCGGCGATCAAGCAGACCCTGGCCGATTTCAATGTCGCCTTCGACGTGTGGTTCTCCGAGAAGAGCCTGCACGACGCCGGCGCCGTCGAGCAGGCGGTCGCGCGGCTGCGTGAGCAGGGGCACGTCTTCGACCAGGACGGTGCGATCTGGTTGCGCACCACCGATTTCGCCGACGACAAGGACCGGGTGCTGATCCGGGCCAACGGCGTGCCGACCTATTTCGCCGCCGACGCCGCCTACTACCTGAGCAAGAAGGACCGGGGCTTCGACGAGAAGATCTATCTCCTCGGCGCCGACCACCACGGCTATATCGGCCGGCTCAAGGCGATCGCCGCCTGCGCCGGCGACGATCCCGAGCACAATATCGAGGTCAAGATAGGCCAGCTGGTCAATATCGCCGGCGAGCGCATGGGCAAGCGACGCGGCAACGCCCTCTATATGGACGAGCTGATCGAATGGATCGGCCCGGATGCGCTGCGCTACTCGCTCGCCCGCTACCCCTCCGACAGCCCGCTCTCGCTCGACGGGGAGGAGATGCGCCGGCAGACCAACGACAATCCCGTCTTCTACGTCCAGTACGCGCACGCGCGCACCTCCAATGTCGCCCGTCTGGCCGCCGAGGACGGCGTACATCGGGAGGACGGCTTCGACCCGTCGCTGCTCACCGACCCGACCGAAGCGGCGCTACTCGCGGTGCTCGGCGACTTCCCGCGTGTCACCGCGCAGGCCGCGTCGTTGCTCGAACCGCACCGAGTCGCGCGCTACCTGGAAAACCTCGCCGCCCACTTCCACAAGTGGTACGACACCTGCCGCGTGCGGCCGATGAATGCCGACGAACCCGTCACCGACCTGCACCGGACGCGCCTGTGGCTCAACGATGCCACGCGCACAGTGTTGGCGAACGGCCTTGGGCTGCTTGGCGTTTCGGCGCCCGAGAGGATGTAGCCCGTGCGCGCGCATGAGGCGGGAGTCCTGCACGCGGACGGCTATGGCGGCCCGCCGATCTATCTGCCCTTCCCCGATGACGTCATGGCCCTCACGCCGGCGCTGTGGAGCCGGACTGTGCGACGCCGGGACGACGGCGTGCTCGAAGTCGGGGGCGTCAGCGTCCTGGACCTGGCGCGGGAGCACGGCACCGCGGCATACATCCTGGACGAGGCCGACTTCCGGGCCCGGGCAGGCGCATTCCGCGACGAATATGCCGCCGCCTTCGCCCATCTCGGCGGCGCCGACGTCTATTACGCCGGCAAAGCGTTCCTCTGCTCGGCCGTCGCACGGTGGGTCATGGAGGAGGGTCTGAACCTCGACGTCTGCACGGGCGGAGAACTGGCGGTCGCGCAGCGGGTCGGGTTCTCCGGCGAGCGGATCGCCCTGCACGGCAACAACAAAACCCTGGCAGAGATCCGCCAGGCGTTGAGCTATGGCGTGGGCCGGATCGTCGTCGACTCCTTCGTCGAGATCGAACGGATCGTCGCGGTCGCCACGGAACTCGGGGTCGTCGCGCCGGTCATGCTGCGCGTCACGGTCGGTGTCGAGGCGCACACGCATGAGTTCATCGCCACCGGCCACGAGGACCAGAAGTTCGGGTTCAGCCTCGCGGGCGACGTCGCCTTCAACGGCGTACGCGAGATCCTCGCGCACCCCGGTCAACTGCGCTTCCTCGGCCTGCACAGCCACATCGGCAGTCAGATCTTCGACACGGCCGGGTTCGAGACGGCCGCCCGGCGGCTGGTGCGGCTCCACCATCGCATCGCCGACGAACTGGGCTGTGCCGCACCGGAAATCGACCTCGGTGGCGGCTATGGGATTGCCTATACCAGCCAGCACACCCCGCTTTCGACGGCCGTGCTCGCCGAGGAGATGTCCCACATCGTCGAGCAGGCCTTCAAGACCGTCGGCGACGGGTCGCTCGACGATGTGCCCCGGGTCAGCATCGAGCCGGGACGAGCGATCGTGGGCCCGGCGATGTTCACCCTGTATGAAGTGGGCACCGTCAAGCCGGTCACGGTCGCGGACGGTCACGTGCGCACCTATGTATCCGTCGACGGCGGGATGAGCGACAACGCCCGCCCCGCGCTGTACGACGCGGACTTCTCCGTCACCCTCGCCAGCCGCGCATCCTCTGCCGCGCCGCTCGTCGTGCGCGTCGTCGGCCGCCACTGCGAGGCGGGGGACATCGTCGTGCAGGACGAATGGCTGCCGGCCGACGTGACACCCGGCGACCTGCTCGCCGTGCCGGGCACCGGCGCCTACTGCCGGTCGCTGTCGAGTCAGTACAACCACACGCCCCGGCCGCCGGTCATCGCGGTGCGCAACGGTGAGTCGCGCGTCCTGATCCGCCGGGAAACCATCGACGATCTGCTGGGACTGGATGTGGGATGAGCATGAGTGAACACACAAACCCTCTGGGCGACAAGCCGATCCGAGTCGCGCTGCTCGGCTGTGGCGTCGTCGGCTCCTCCGTGGCGCGCATGCTCGTCGAAAGCGCCGACGATCTGCGCGCCCGCATCGGCGCGCCCGTCGAACTCGTGGGGATCGCCGTGCGCCGGGTCGGCAAGGACCGCAGCGATGTGCCGGTCGACCCTGCACTCTTCACGACCGATGCCGAGGACCTCGTGACGCGCGCCGACATCGTCGTCGAGGTCGTCGGTGGCATCGATCCGGCGCGCGGGCTGCTGCTGAAAGCGATGGAGAGCGGCGCCTCCGTGGTGACCGCCAACAAGGCTCTGCTCGCCGAGGACGGCCCGACCCTCTATGCCGCCGCCGACGCGGCCGGCGTCGACCTCTACTACGAAGCCGCCGTGGCCGGTGCCATCCCGATCCTGCGTCCCATGCGCGAATCGCTCGCCGGTGACGATGTCACCAAAGTGCTCGGGATCGTCAATGGCACAACGAATTTCGTGCTCGACAAGATGGACACCACCGGCGCGGGATTCGAGGAGACGGTGGCGCAGGCACAGGCGCTGGGCTATGCCGAGGCCGACCCGACCGCCGACGTCGAAGGCTTCGACGCCGCCGCCAAGGCAGCCCTGCTCGCCTCCCTCGCCTTCCACACGCGCGTCAAGGGCGCTGACGTCTTCCGCGAGGGCATCAGCGATGTCACGGCCGCCGATATCGCCGCCGCCAAGGCCATGGACCATGTCGTCAAGCTGCTCGCGATCTGCGAACGCACGACCGGCCAGAACGGCACGAGCGGTGTCAGCGTCCGGGTGCACCCCGCGATGATCGCGCGCACTCATCCGCTGGCGTCCGTCCGCGACGCCTACAACGCGGTCTTCGTCGAGGCCTCGGCCGCGGGACAGTTGATGTTCTACGGCCGTGGCGCCGGCGGCGACCCGACCGCCTCGGCCGTCCTGGGCGACCTCGTCGCGGTGGCCCGGCACATCGTCGCGGGCGGGCGCGGACCGGGGGAGTCGGCATACGCCGATCTGCCCATCCTCGACGTCGGCGACTCCGTGACCCGCTATCACATCAGCCTCGACGTGGAGGACCGGCCGGGCGTGCTCGCGCAGGTGGCTCAGGCGTTCGCCGACACCGGCGTGTCGATTGAGACTGTGCGCCAACACATTCGGACCAACTCCAGCTCCGGCGAGGCCCGAGCCAATCTCGTCATCGTCACCCATGCGGCGACCGAAGCGGCCCTGGCCGCCACGGTCGACGCCCTGGCGGCCAGTGAGGTCGTCGCCGAAGTCGTCTCTGTGATGCGTGTGGAAGGAGCATGATCCCCATGGCCCACCAGTGGCGTGGCGTGATGCGCGAGTATGCCGATCGGTTGCCGATGCTGGACGGGGCGCCGGTCATCACCCTGCACGAGGGAGGGACCCCCCTCATCGCCGCCGAGAAGCTCTCGGATCGCGTCGGGGCGCGCGTCTTCGTCAAGTACGAAGGACTGAACCCCACCGGTTCCTTCAAGGACCGCGGCATGACGACGGCCATCTCCATGGCCGCCAAGCACGGCGCCAAGGCGGTCATCTGCGCGAGCACCGGCAACACGAGCGCGAGCGCCGCGGCATACGCCACGAAGGCCGGTATGACGTGTGCCGTCCTCGTGCCCGACGGCAAGATCGCCATGGGCAAACTGAGTCAGGCCATCGCGCACGGCGCGACGCTGCTGCAGGTCGAGGGCAACTTCGACGACTGCCTCACCGTGGCCCGCAAGCTCGCCGAGGTCTATCCGGTCGACCTCGTCAACTCGGTCAACCCGGCACGCATCGAGGGCCAGAAGACCGCCAGCTTCGAGATCGTCGACGCGCTCGGGGACGCCCCGGACATCCATTGCCTGCCCGTCGGCAACGCCGGCAACATCACGGCATATTGGAAGGGTTATCGCGAATACGTTGCGGGACACGGCATTCCCGACGTGCCGGACGGCCCGGCGACGAAACGACCGCAGATGTGGGGCTTCCAGGCAGCCGGGTCCGCGCCCATCGTGCTGGGCCACCCCGTCGACCAGCCCGAGACCATCGCGACCGCGATCCGGATCGGCAACCCCGCCTCGTGGCAGCAGGCCGAAGAGGCCCGCGACGACTCCGGCGGACGCATCGAGGCTGTCACCGACCAGCAGATCCTCGAGGCGCACCGGCTGCTGTCGAGCACCGAAGGCATCTTCGTCGAACCCGCCTCGGCGGCGAGCGTCGCGGGCCTGTTGCAGGTGCACGCGGCCGGCGGCGTCCCCGAGGGCGCGACGATCGTGTGCACCGTCACCGGCCACGGACTGAAGGATCCTGACTGGGCGCTCAAGGGGCTCGACGGTGAACCCGTTGCGCCGCAACGCATCCCGGTGGATGTCTATGGCGCGGCGGTCGCGCTCGGCCTCGACGGCTGACGATGCCCGGGGAGATGCCGGGGACGACCTGGCGCGCAGGACACCAGGTCACGGTGGAGGTGCCCGCGAGCAGCGCCAACCTCGGGCCCGGTTTCGATGCCGTCGGCGTCGGCCTGGACATCCGCGACTCCTGCACCGTCGCCGTCCGCGAGGGGAGGGGTGTCGCCGTCGTCGTCACGGGCGAGGGCGAGGGAACCGTGCCCACCGACGACCACCACCTCGTCGTGCGCGCCATGCGTCGCGCGTGGGAGGTCCTCGGCGTCGCGGGGCCGCCGAGCCTGCACATCACGTGCGGCAACGCGGTGCCGCACGGCCGCGGACTGGGATCCTCGGCGACGGCCATCGTCACGGGCATCAGTGCGGCATACGGCCTTTGGACGCTCGCACGCGAGGGCGACGGCCGGCTCGACCTCGACGTCATCAACGACCTCGCGGCCGATCTCGAAGGCCACCCCGACAACTCGTCCGCGAGTGTGTTCGGCGGGATGACCCTGAGCTGGCTCGACGACCGAACCGGGCGGGACGGCATCCCGCATACGCGCACGGTGCGCCTGACCCCGCACCCGAGCATCCAGCCGCACGTGCTCGTGCCCGACGCGCAGCTGAGCACTGCGACCGCCCGAGCGGTCCTGCCCAGCCAGATCCGCCTGGCCGATGCCGCCGCCAACTCGGCCCGTGTCGGGCTCCTGGTGCACGCGATGACCGCCGACCCGGCGCTGCTGCTCCCTGCAACGCGCGACTACCTGCACCAGGAGCCGCGCCGGCCGTCGTATGCCGCGTCCATGGCCCTGGTGGATGCGCTGCGCGCGGCCGGGGTGGCTGCCACCATCTCGGGCGCCGGTCCCTCGGTGCTCGCGCTCGCTATCGACGCGGAGCAGGCCGCGCTCGTGACCTCGAGCGCACCGGCGCGCTGGCGCGTCGTGGCGCCGGGGTTCGCGGACACCGGGGCGCGGCTGGTGGCGGCGGCCGGAGGCTAGATCACGTTATGGGAATAGCGGTCGGCCGAGTGTGCGTTATTCGGACATCGCGGTGTACAGTGACACCGCAAGCGCAGGGGGCAGTCGGCTGAAGATCGCCGCGCCCACCGCGACCTGCAAAATCACTCTCTGCCCTTTCGTTGCGTTGCTCTCCAGGGTCCCCCCGAGGCTGCGGCACTAGGCGGAGAACTCCTCAGCTGTCCCGCCAATTCGACGGGGCCGCAACGTAATCCAGGTCGTATCCCCTCATCTGGGGATGGGCCTCATCCGAGGAAAGGGTCCTTCGTGACCGACACCACCACTCTCGAACCCGCGGCTGCAGCGGGCGAGAGGCCGCGCCGTTCCGGCGCCTTGACCGCCATGCGCCTCGCCGAGTTGCAGGGGCTGGCCAGCAGCATGGGGATCACGGGCACCTCCAAGATGCGCAAGGGCGACCTGATCGACGTGATCCGGGCCAAGCAGTCCGGCACCTCGCTCGCCAGCGCGGACACCACCGGCGCCCACTCCACTGGCACTCAGTCCAATGGCGACCAGTCCACTGGCACTGTCTCGACTGGCACCCAGACCACCACCCGCCGCCGCGCCGGCCGCCCCTCGGGCGAGCCGAAGGCCGCCGACAGCGCCCCCGAGCCCGCCAGTGAGGAGAACCGCCGGCCGGCCGAGGCCACGGACGCGCCGGCCGAGGCCCGCCGCGAGGAGCGGGGCACGCGCCGTGATCGCCGCGAGCGTCAGCAGGATCGCGGTGCCGAGAGCCGCCAGGGCGAGTCCCGCCAGCCTCTCGACCGCCAGTCCACCGACCGCCAGTCCACCGACCGCCAGTCCGAAGACCGGCACGTCGACGATCGGCAGGGCAAGGACTGGCAGGGCGAGGACCGGCAGAACCGCCAGGCGCGCGAGGCCCAGCAGCGCGACGGCCGCGACCGCGACAGCCAGGGCCGCGACGACCGCGACCGTGACAGCCAGGGCCGCGATGGCCAGCAGCGCGACAACCGGGACGGCAGCCGCGACAACGGCAACCGCGACAACGGCAACCGCGACAACGGCAACCGCGACAACGACAACCGTCAGAACCAGGGCGGCCAGCAGAACCGTTACGACGACGAAGACGGCCAGGGCAGTCGTCGTCGCGGCCGCAACCGGGGCCGCAACCGCGACAAGCGCCGAGGCAACCGCCCCGAGGGCACCGACTTCGACGGCGAGCCGCAGCTCTCCGAGGACGACAACATCGTCCCGGTCGCCGGCATCCTCGACATCCTCGACAACTACGCGTTCGTGCGGACCAGCGGCTACCTGCCCGGGCCCAACGACGTCTACGTTCCGCTCGGCATGGTCAAGCGTCACGGCCTGCGCAAGGGCGACGCCGTCACCGGCGCGGTGAAGACTCCGCGCGACGGCGAGGAGGGCGGCCAGACCGTCCAGGCCGGCCGCAACCAGCGCCAGAAGTACAACCCGCTCGTGCGCCTCGACACCGTCAACGGCATGACCACCGAGCAGGCCAAGCTGCGCCCGGAGTTCGGCAAGCTGGTCCCGCTCTACCCGCAGGAGCGCCTGCGGTTGGAAACCGAGCCGGGCATCCTGACCACGCGCGTCATCGACCTGGTCGCCCCGATCGGCAAGGGCCAACGCGGTCTGCTCGTCGCCCCGGCCAAGGCCGGCAAGACGCTCATCCTGCAGGCCATCGCCAACGCGATCACCACCAACAACCCCGAGACCCACCTGATGGTCGTGCTCGTCGACGAGCGCCCGGAAGAGGTCACCGACATGCAGCGGGCCGTCAAGGGTGAGGTCATCGCCTCCACCTTCGACCGTCCGGCCGACGACCACACCACCGTCGCCGAGCTGGCGATCGAACGGGCCAAGCGACTGGTCGAGATGGGCCACGACGTCGTCGTGCTCCTCGACTCCATCACCCGTCTCGGCCGGGCCTACAACCTCGCCGCCCCGGCGAGCGGCCGGATCCTCTCCGGTGGTGTCGACTCCGCCGCGCTCTATCCGCCCAAGCGCTTCTTCGGCGCCGCCCGCAATATCGAGAACGGTGGCTCGCTGACGATCCTCGCGACGGCGCTCGTCGAGACCGGGTCCAAGATGGACGAGGTCATCTTCGAAGAGTTCAAGGGCACCGGCAATATGGAGCTCAAGCTCGACCGGCAGCTGGCCAACCGCCGCATCTTCCCTGCGGTCGACGTCAACAACTCCGGCACGCGCCGCGAGGAGATCCTCCTCGCGCCGGAGGAGTTGAAGATCATGTGGAAGCTGCGCCGGGTGCTCTCCGCCCTCGACCCGCAGCAGGGCATCGAACTGCTCCTGGACCGGCTCAAGAAGACCAAGAGCAACTACGAGTTCCTCATCCAGGTCCAGCAGACGAGTTCGATCCGCCTCGACGACGACGAACAGGCCTGAGTCCGCGCGTTTCGGTATGCCGCGCGGTTCAGTCCGCGTCGGCGGGCGCCGGGGTGCGGTCGATCGCCAGCCGCAGGCTGGGCAGGGCGTGTTCGGCGAACCCGTGCGCCTCATACCGCCGGCGCCCGTCGGTCGTGGCGAACACCTCGACCGATGTGACATCGGTGCTCTCGCGGAACCACTCCATCACCGCATCGACGCAGGCCTGTCCCAGGCCGGTCATGCGGTATTGCGGGAAGGTCGCGACGTTCAGGAGCAGCCCGACTCGTCCCGTGGGGTTGTCCGGGGACGGCGCCCGCTCGACCACCTCGCCCATTGCCGTCGCCACGGTCGACCCGTTGACGTCGGCCACGGCGACGTGGACATCACGGTTGCCGAGGTTGACCTGCAGCCAGCGCAGCGCGTTGGCCTGCCACGCCGCGTCCGAGACCCGTTCGGGACTGGCGCCCATGGCGGCATACATCAGCGCGCGCAGCGCGACGACGGCGGCGAGGTCGCGGCTCTTGGCCTTGCGGATGACCGGCCCGGTGGGCGCATCGGGCGCGGCCGCCTCGGCATCGGTCTTCTCCCGCCCCCGCAGGGCGCGGGCCAGCTGCTTGGGCGAGGGCGGGCGGCCGGGGCCGCGCCGCTTCGCCGGCTTCTCGGCCGCGCTCGTCGGCTCCGCCTCCGCGGCGGCCGTCTCCTCCGGCTCCTCGCTCACGGGTGCCAGTATGCCGGGCCTGGCGCGTCAGGGAATGTGGCCGGGTCGCCGCGCGTTTGGGTGAGGGCAACCCTCTCTGGCACAATTGAGAGGTTGGGCCGGTTCACGACAGGCGCCGCCGATGGCGCAGGGCTTGCACTTTGCGACAAGTGGGCTCGTCGACCCGGCCGATCTGCCTAAGGAGCAGCGTTGAAGAAGGACATCCACCCCGACTACGTGGAGACCACGGTGACCTGCACCTGTGGCAACACGTTCACCACGCGCAGCACGGCCAAGAACGGCGTCATCCACGCCGACGTCTGCAGCAACTGCCACCCGTTCTACACGGGCAAGCAGAAGATCCTCGACACCGGTGGCCGCGTGGCCCGCTTCGAGGCCCGCTACGGCAAGAAGGCCGCCAAGTAGCTTTCCCGGCGCGCCGGTCCACCCTCGTGGTGGGCCGGCGCGTTCGCTTTTGCCACGGCATACCGAAAAGGAAGTCCTGATGCTCGAGTCCGCCGAGGCCCTGCTCGCCGAGCACGCCGAGTTGGAGGCCCAGCTCGCCGACCCGGAGGTGGTTGGCGACCAGGCGCGCTATCGCGATGTCGGCCGGCGGTATGCCGCGTTGAGCCCCGTCGTCGCGGCATACCACGCGTGCCAGACGGCGGGCGAGGACCTGGGCGCGGCCCGCGAGCTCGCCGCCGAGGACGCCGCGTTCGCCGAGGAGATCCCGGCCCTGGAGGAGGCGCACCAGGCCGCCGAGGAGAAGCTGCGCCGGCTCCTCATACCGCGCGATCCCGACGACGACCGCGATGTCATCCTCGAGGTCAAGGCGGGGGAGGGCGGCGAGGAGTCGGCCCTGTTCGCCGGCGACCTGCTGCGCATGTACCTGCGGTATGCCGAGAAGCGCGGCTGGCGCACGGAGGTCATCGATGCGACGGAGTCCGACCTCGGCGGCTACAAGGATGTCCAGGTGGCGGTCAAGGCCAAGGGCAACCCCGGTCCGGGCGAGGCGCCGTGGGCGCGGCTGAAGTTCGAGGGTGGCGTGCACCGGGTGCAGCGGGTGCCGGTCACGGAGAGCCAGGGCCGCATCCACACCTCCGCCGCGGGCGTTTGGGTGATGCCGGAGGCCGAGGAGATCGACGTCTCCATCGACCCGAACGATCTGCGCATCGACGTCTACCGCAGCTCCGGCCCCGGCGGACAGAGCGTCAACACGACCGATTCCGCGGTGCGGATCACCCACGTGCCCACGGGCGTGGTCGTCTCGTGCCAGAACGAGAAATCCCAGCTGCAGAACAAGGAATCGGCCCTACGCGTGCTGCGCGCCCGGCTCCACCAGATGGCGATGGACGAGGCCGCAGCGGCCGCCTCCGACGCCCGCAAGTCGCAGGTGCGCACCGTCGACCGTTCGGAGCGGATCCGCACCTACAACTTCCCCGAGAACCGCATCAGCGACCACCGCACCGGTTACAAGGCCTACAACCTCGAGATCTTCCTCGGTGGCGAGATGGACCCGGTGGTCGAGGCCGCAATGGCCGCCGACGAGGCCGCGCGTCTCGCTGCCCTCGGCGAACCCACATGACGTCGAGAGTGCACGACGCGCCGCAATGGCGCGGCGATGACGGCGCGTCGCGCACTGTCGACGTGGGGCGAGGGCGGCGGTGAGCGGCCTGCGGCAGGTGATGAGGGACGCTGCCGCCCGGCTCGCCGAGGCGGGTGTCCCGTCGCCCGACGCCGATGTCGTAGAACTGGTCTCCTTCGTTATCCGCATCGAGCCGTCGGAGGTGCGTCGCCGGATGATCGTCGGCGCGGAACTCACTGCCGCGCAGGAGGATCGACTCGGCGACTTGATCGAGGGGCGGAGCCACCGCATACCGCTGCAGCACCTGACCGGGCGCGCCTACTTCCGTCACCTGACCCTCCAGGTGGGGCCGGGGGTCTTCGTACCGCGCCCCGAGACCGAGATGGTCGCCGGGCTCGCGATCGAGGCCGCGCGCGCCGCCGGGCCGGCGCCGGTGGTCGTCGACCTGGGCACGGGCTCGGGGGCGATCGCGCTCGCCGTCGCCGACGAGGTGCCGGCCGCGCGGGTGTATGCCGTCGAGTTGTCCGATCTCGCCGTCGCCTGGGCGCGGCGCAATGTCGAGGCCCTCGGGTCGCCTGTGGAGTTGCGGCAGGGCGAGGCGGCCGCGGCGTTCCCCGAGTTGGAGGGGGGCGTCGATGTCGTCGTGAGCAACCCGCCCTATATCCCTGCCGGCCAGGTGCCCGTCGACCCCGAGGTCCGCGACCACGATCCTGAGCTGGCTCTCTATGGCGGCTCCGCCGACGGGCTCACCATCCCGCTGGCCGTCGCAGCCCGGGCCGCCCGATTGCTGCGTCCCGGAGGGGTTTTCGTGATGGAGCATGCCGATACCCAGGGCGAGGCCCTCGTCCGCGTCCTCCGTCGAGAGAGCGATTCGACCCCGTCGAGATGTCATCGCTGGGTCGACGTGGTGGACCACCTCGACCTGACCGGCCGCCCCCGGGCGGTTGTCGCTCGCCGCGCAGCGGGGGAGGGCCAGGCGGGCTGCTGATCGCGCCGATGCCCGGGAACATGCTCACCGATCTATGCGTGGCGCTCATGATTGTCTTGTGTTTCTGCTATTGGACGCATGGCTGAGCGATGCCGCACCCTGGAGTCATGAGCAATTTCATCAAGAACTTCCTCAAGGACCTTCGCCCGACGAAGGCCGACATCGAACTCATTGCGGCCATCAAGGCCTACCCCGCTCGGGGCGGCAGCGCCGTCGTCGTCCTGCCGCACGCCTCGCGCACCCACCAGGACGTCACCCGCTGATCCGTCGCCCGTCCGTGCCGCGGGAGCGGCCCGGGAACCGGGTCGCGCGGACTTCGACTCGGTGACGGTTGCCGGAGAGACTGTGCTCGTCGCGAGGAATCCTTCGAGCGAAGGGATCCTGGAGGCCCGAGAAGCCAGCAACCCGGCGGTGCGCTGGATGCATCGCATCTGCACCTATCCGATACACGGCTACACCGGAGGCCGCGCCGAGTCCGGCCCGGTGGTCGTCGATTCGGGTGGTCGAAAGCTGGCGCTCATCAAGGACTTCTCGCTGTGTGACGATCACGGCAACTGCTCCAGGAACTGGCAACGCGTCGGCATCACGGCGTTGGACGTCAGCACGGGCGAGGTCGCGTGGTCCACGATGGATTCCGATGCGCCAGAGGTCATCCCGGCAACACCCAACCGCTGGTCGAACGTCCGGCTGCTCGGCGTCACCGAGGGGGGTCGCTGTCCTGGCAGGCACCCAGATCACGTCTGACCAGGCGGCTGACGCCAAGGCGGGCACCGTGCTGGCGGTGGATGTCGCGACCGGCACGCGACTGTGGACGGCCACGGGCTGGGACGGCGTCGGAGTCGGAGGTGGCCGAGTGATCGTCAACGAGATCCGGGCCGTCGACCGTTTCGGACGCCCGCAGCTGTCCGGCGACGTCGCGGGCTCGATGTCCGGCGGGGGGGAAGAACTGTGGCGCGGGCCGGGAGGACGTCTGCAGGCCCGGGGAACCAGCGACGATCTGGTGCTCGCCGGCCCCCTGGTTGAGTTCGGCGGGCGGGTCCAGGTTGATCGCCGTCGCTACCGGCGACACTCTTCGCCAAGGCGAGGTCGGCGGCGAGTGCCGGTGGATCCCGGCGGTGGTTGCCTGTGCCTATGGCAAGCACCTGCGGACCTACACCGGCTGGTGCTCGCCGCCGAGCCCGACAACCTCGACTACCGGGCCGACAGCGGACCCGTGAGCATCGTGTCCCTGACGCGGTGAATAAGCCGTGTTCTGACACGGCGAATCGGCCGTGTCCGTGACGCGGTGAGTCAGTCCCACCAGAGCGCGATGGCGGGCAGGGAGGTGCCGGCGGCGAGGGCGTCGATCGACCCGACGCCCTGGTCGACCGCATCGGGGCAATAGAGGTAGATCTCCATGGCGCGCGCGAGGCGCTCCTCAGGCGTGGTCGCCGGCCGGGCGATTCGGGCCGAGAGGATGTCGAGCGAGAGACCGACGACCTCCAGGCCCCACTGGCCGGACCACCGACGCAGCACGGTCGCGTGCTCGCTCTCGTCGATGTCGTAGTTCACCGCTCCCGACCAGCCGAGCACGGAGGGTGCCTCCCAGCCGTATGCGGCGGGCACGAGCGCGATCTCGGTCGCCTCGCCGAGGGTGACGTCGAGCAGGTCGTCCCAGGTGTCCGTGCCGGGCACGGGTTCGGCTTGGCCGCGGATCGGGCCTTCTTCACCGAACCGCTCGGCATACTTCGCCTCGAACCACGCCCGCCCATCGCCGGCGGCATACGGTTGTGCAGAGCCCGGCCCGGCGAACTCGAAAATCGTGCTCTCCCAGAGACCTTCGCCGACCACGATCGGCCAGTAGCTGGTGTGAGGGTGTAGGTCACGGAGCCGTTCCTACACCTCCAGTGTCGACTCTGTCTCTGGGACAACGAGACTCAGCACCCGCATCCCGGGGCGCACCTCGCCACGGTCGGTGGGCGGTGGCAGCGCGAGGCCGGCATCGGCATACAGCTGGCGTGGATCGTCCACCGGCACAACGGTATCCGCCACCGCGACGGGGTCGGGTGCGAATGGTGGCACAGGTAGCGGCGCGGGCGGGGACGGAGCCGGCTCGCTCTTGGAGCGGCGGCGGAAGATCATGGCCGGTCGTCCACCATCGCCGGTGCGGCGGCCTTGGTGTCGCGGTCGACGAGCGCCCGCGCCGCCGCCTCCTGCTCGGGGCTTTCCCACGCGATCGCGTCGAGCGCGGCGGATGTCTCCTCGGCGATGCGCGCGACCTGCTTGGGGCAGATCAGGCCCATCTCGCGCAGGATGGGGGCGGCCCCGACGTAGGTGTCGACGAAGTGCAGCCCCTTGGCCGCCCACTCCGCCCGCTCGTCCGATGAGGTGGCTACGACGTCGTGAATTATAACTGTCGCAACGGATTCCGGGTGCTGCTGCAGAATCGTCTCGCCGGTCAGGGGATCGCCCTGGCCACTGTCGCCGATGAAGACGATCCGGTATTCGGGGAAGAGCCGGCTGTAGTTGTCGATATTGGCGACCTTCTTGGCGGCCATGTCGTCCTTGCTCCGTAGCGCGAGGAAGCTGCCGCCGATGACGTTGACGCTGGCGAGGCCGGCCTTGGCCAGGCTTTCGCGGGTCGCGCCCTCGATGAGGCTGAGGGCATCGTCCGGACGGGCGGTGACGAACGCGAGGTCGCCGCGGGAGAACGGCGGTTCACTGGTGCCGAGATCGAGCGCCTCGTAGACGGCGAGGATGCCGGGGATGACCTCGCCCTTGGGGTAGCGCTTCTCGTGGATCCGGGAGAAGGCTGTGTCGTCGATATCGGAGAGCACCTTGGTGCCCGCGATGCCGACAGCCGGGGCCTCGGCAGCGAAGTGCGCGAGGATCGCGTCGCGGATCTCGTCACTGTCGATGTCCTCGAAGACGAGGCCCTCGAGGTCGTGGGCGTCGGTGCGCATGTTGATGGCGTTCTTGACCTCGGTCAGTTCGCGCCCGCCGACGGCGAGGAAGAGATCGCGCATCAGCTCCTCGTCCGCGTCACTGGTGTGCCCCCGCTGCAGGCCGTAGAGCAGCGACGCGCGCGCCGCCACCGACAGCCCGCTCGCGCGACTGCGGAACAGCTCGCGCAGGGCGGTGCGCCGGTCAGGGCCGAACACCCGGTCATCGACGCTCCCGAAGAGGTCACCGGCGTCCACGCCCGCCACGGCCGAGCTCAGCTGCTCGTCGTCGAGACTGTGCAGCAGGTCGAGGACGTGGCCCTCCTCGCCGGCGCTGGTGACCCCGGCGATCAGCGCGCGCAGGGTGACCGCGGGGTCGGGTCGGCCGGGGTCGGGTTCCGCGGACTCCGGATTGCCGGGATCAGGGTGGGTGGCGCTCACCCGCCCATCTTGTCAGCGGCCGGGTCGCGGGTTCCCGGTCAGGCGGTGTCGCGTTTGCGGTAGCTGATCCAGCCGTAGTCGGCGCGTTCGCCCAGGGGTGGGGTGTAGGTGGTTCCGCTGCGGGGGTGCCGGTTGCCGGCGCCGGTGTCGCCGTCGCCGTCGCCGTCGCCGTCGCCGTCGCCGGCGTTGTCGTTGCCGGTGTTGTCATGGCTGGTGTTGTCGTGGCCGGGTGGGGTTTCGGCTTTGATGGTCCAGCCGGCGCGGGCGGTGAAGGTGAAGGGCACCATGGTGTTTCCGGTGGGCGTGATCGTGAACTGCCCGGCGTGGTGCGCGCTGTGGTGGTGTGGGCACAGGCACAGCAGGTTGTCGTAGTCGGTGCCGCCGCCGTCTTCCCAGTGCCTCAGGTGGTGGATCTCGACGAACCGGGTTGCGGTGCATCCGGGGTAGGCGCAGCCGCGGTCGCGGTCCTCGACCAGTCGTCGGGTGCGGTCGGGGATGGCCCGCTGGGCACGGCCGACCGAGACGGGGACGGCGTCGGTGTGCCACAGGGCTTGGGCGGTCGCGGTGCAGCCTAGGCGTTCGGCCAGGTGGCGGGCCAGGCTGCCGCGGGCGTTAACCCACGCGCCTTGGGTGTGTTCACGTTCGCGCGCGGTGGAGCGCGATAGCTCGATAACGCTCATCTCGAAAGACCCCCAGTCATCTCGACGTACCCAGTTTCCGGTGGCGACCGCACCCCGCCCGTGGTGCCAGCAGTCTGGGCCTCCCGACGCCGGTGTCGAGAGATCTGTTCGTCGTACACCAGTTCTAGTCCTGGTGCAACCCGGTTGTGTTGCGGCGCAACCTTTTTCGCAGGTGAATGCGTCACGGGAAGGGTGCCCCGGGTTGCGTTACCGCCACCCTAGCGAGAGGGTCCGACAACCTCTCCGACAGACGTCCGGCCGGCCCCCGAGACCGGCCCACGCGGCCGGCCCGCGGCCGCCCGGGCTCCCACCCGCGAAGGTCAGGCAGAAGGACGCTGTGAGCCGGCCACGATCCGCACACTCGCCGGGTCGATGGTCACCGTGAGTGAGGTGACGCCCGCGACGGCGTCGCCGTCGACCTGCACGGGCACGGGGCGACTGGGCGTGACACGCAGGCGGGAGCACGCGGCATACCGTAAAGCGCTGGCGCGCACCGGCATCCGCAAGCCTTGCGCGGCGACGGCGGCCCACTGGTGCGGCCAGCGGACGCTCGCGACGAGCGTCTCCAGGCGGCCGTTCGTGGGGTCGGCGCCGGGGAATACCAGGATGCCCGGTGGGACGCGGGGGCAGTTCGCGGCGAGCACGCTCCACGCCTGAACCTGCCGTGCCGGTTCGTCGTCGAGCGCCACCTCCATCGGAATGGGGCGGCGCAGCAGGTGGCGGGCGCCGGACTCGAAGTAGGCGAGCCAGCCGACGCGGGACTTGATGATCGCGCGCGTCCCGAGCACGGTGGCGGCGTCGTTGCCGATGCCGGCGAGGACCAGGAAGGGCAGGCGCCGCTCGCCCCCGTCGGCGGTATGCAGCGTGGCCCAGCCGAGGTCGAGAGCGCGCGCCTCCCCGTGGACCGCCCGCGCGGCGTTCGCCGCCAGGGCGCGGGGGGCGAGGTGCATATTGCGGGCGAAGATGTTCGCCGTCCCGATCGGGACGACACCCACCGGTATGCCGCTGCCCGCCGCCCCCGCGGCGACCACCCGAACCGTGCCGTCGCCACCGCAGACGACCAATCGCTGCGCGCCGTCCGCGATCGCCTGCCGTGCCACCCCGGCGCCGGGGTCGTCGACGGTGGTGGTGATCACGGCCGGCGGCTCCGCGCACTCCCGCTCGATCGCCTGGATCGCCTTGCGCCACTGCGGTTTCGACGGATTCGCGATGACGGCGATCGCTTCGGTCGTCGTCACCGCGTGGCCCGGCCCATCCGCATATGGGCCACCCTAGTCACCGGGCGCGGCACCACCTCGCACCGCTGGGACGTGACGCATCACAAGACCGTGTCACCACCTGTCGTGCGCCGTCACCACCGGGTGTGCGTCCGATATCGGTGAGCCTCCGAGCCCGAAGCCGGGGGCCTCTGGAATCACTGCCATCCCACCAGTCGCATGTGTAACAGTACTGTTGCGATGACGCGACACTCCGCGCAGCGGCGCCGAGCCGCGCCGGTCCTCCTCTAATTTCTCATCCCACGTCGGACGGGAATGCACGAGGAGGAGCGATGAGGACGAGGCACGCGCCGTCGGCAACCCGAAATCTCCCGATCACCCGGGCCGGGATTCCCGCCGCCCCGGCCGTTTTCGTCTCGCCTCATCAAGACGACGAACTGCTGTTCATGGGCGCGGCGATCCGGGAACACGTGGCTCGGGGTCGTGATGTGCGGGTGCTGCTCATCGGCCGCGGAAACAAATCCTCCGTCCGGACTCGGCCGTGCCTGCAGGAAATGCTCGACCGAACGCCGTGTGAGAAGGAATTCGGCGCGGTTCGCGACCGGGAGTTCGAGTGGTCGGTGCGCGGTCTCGGCGCCACGCCCATCATCCCCACCTGGGAGGACCGGCTCGACGAGAACGCCTTCACCCCCACCGACGTGGCCGCGATCATTCGCAAACACGCGCCGTCGGGCAGCGATCTGAAGACCGTCAGCGAATACGGCGACGAATACCACAGCGACCATTTCGCGTGCCATGACGCCGTCGCCTCGCTCTTCGCCGGCGGTTGGACCGACATGCCGCCGCGCTATTACACACTGTGCTTCCGCAAGCAGGCCGTCCTTGACGCCGGGCTACGCGTCGTCCGCGAGGGTGTTTCGACACCGATTGCCCCGGAACACCAGGAACCCTACAAATTCGTCAACGTCGAGGAATCGCGCTGGGGTGTCGGCTACACATCCGTGCACAAGTTCTTCAGCGCGCAGGCCCGCGACCCCTTTTCCTATCGCGTGGTCGAGACCGAGCCCGCTCGCCTCCCGGCGCTCACCACGTCGCCCCGCGAGCCCGTGGCGGCGCCGCGGCCCGCACCATCGCCCAACGTCTCGGCGCGCGCGCGCGTGGAGTCTTGGTTCCGGGTGCCTGACATGTGACCCTGGGTGCCGTGAGCCAGGCACCCGCGGCCCCCGCCTCGACCGCCCTGGCCGAGGACCCGGCCGAGCGCCCCTCGCGTGTCGGGTCCCTCGACGCCGCCCGCGGGGTCATGCTCATCCTCAGCGTCAGCGCCGAGGCCGTCCTCGCGCCCCGCCCCGAGGCCTTCGTCCACACCAAATGGGTCGGCCTGCACTACTACGACTGGATCTTCCCGCTCTTCGTCACCCTCTCCGGCTGCGGCATGGCGTTCGCCTTCCGCAACCACGTGCGCTGGCGCCGCAACGCCCGCCGCGCCCTCGTGCTCGTCCTCGCCGGGCTGGCATACAACTATGTCGCCGCGCCCGAACGTGGGCTCGCCGACCTGCGCTTCACCGGAGTGCTGCAGCTGTATGCCGCGCTGGTCGTCCTCGTCGCGCTGCTCCACCATTGGCTGCGCTCGGCACGGGCGTGGATCGCCTTCACGCTGGTGTGGTCGGGTCTGCTCACCCTGTTCTGGTTCGCCGTCTCGCGCGACTGCGTCGGCGGTATGCCGCAGCCCACCTGCAACCCCACCCTCACCGTCGAGGGAGCGTGGCTGGGCGGCCTCGACCACCTCTACCGGCTCGGGAAGCGAGGCTTCGAGACCGAGGGGATCCTCGGCATACTCGGCGCACTGTCCATCGCCTCGGCCGGCGTGGTCGTCGGCCACCTGCTCGCCGACCGGCACCGGCAGCGGCATACCGTCGCCCGGTTGCTCGCGTGGGCGGCCACCGTCGCCATCGCCGGCTGGGCCTTCGCCCAGGTCGTGCCCGCCCTGAAGTGGTTGTGGACCCCGTCATACGGCCTGATCACGGCGACCGCCGGCGTGCTCCTGCTCACCCTGGCCTACGCCGTCGTCGACACCGGACCCCATCGCGCGATCGGCTACCGGCTGGCCTATCCGCTCCGGGCCCTGGGCCGCAACAGCCTGCTGGTCTACTTCGGCTCGCACGTGGCGATGATGATCATGCTGCGACTGGGCGAGCCCAGCCTCCCCGAGCGACTCTCGGCGAAACTCGGCTGGACCGGTCACCCCCACCTTGCCTGGGTGATCGCCTCCGTCCTGGCCTGGTGGGCGCTCGCGCTGGTGCTCGACCGCAAGCGGATCTACGTGCGGGCCTGAACCCGCATGGTGGCGGCGCGTACAGACTTTAGACTCACGCCCATGAGTCCGGTGGTCGATGCCAGCACGCCCGAGAGTCAGGAGATCGCCGTCGAGGCGGCGGTCAGCGCGGTGCGCAGCGGGCACCTCGTCGTGATGCCGACCGACACCGTCTACGGCATCGGGTGCGACGCCTTCGACGCGGGGGCCGTGCAGGCGCTGCTCGATGCCAAGGACCGCGGGCGGGACGTGCCGCCGCCGGTGCTCATCGGCGCGTTGCGCACCCTGGATGGGATCGCCACCGACATTCCGCCGTATGTCCGTGACCTCGTGGAGCGGTTCTGGCCCGGCGCGCTCACGGTCGTGTTGACGGCTCAGCCGTCCCTGCACTGGGACCTGGGGGAGACGGGCGGGACGGTGGCCGTGCGGATGCCCGACGACCCGATCGCCCTGGAGATCCTCGAGCAGACCGGTCCGATGGCCGTCACCAGCGCGAACAAGCACGGTATGCCGCCCGCCACCAGCGTCCTGGACGCCGCCACCCAGCTCGGCTCGGCCGTGGAGGTGTATGTCGACGGCGGGCCGCGCACCAGCCAGGAGCCGTCGACGATCCTCGACTGCACCGGCGCCGAGCCGGTCGTGTTGCGCGCCGGGGCGATCAGCGAGGACGACCTGTTGGCCGTGACGGCGCCGATCGAGGCCGAGCCGGAGCAAGTAAACGATGTGCACGACGAGGCCGAGGTGCACGATCAGACTGGCGGGGCGGGCGTGGACAGCGCCGGCTCCGAGCCGCCGCAGCAATAGAGTGGGCGGAACCGGATCACACCCGCCGACCGGCCCGACGACAAGGGAAGCCCGATGACCTTCTACGGTTCCGACTACGACGCCCTCGAAGCCTTCGACCCGGAGATCGCCGGCGTCCTGATGAGCGAGCTGGACCGGCTCCGCGGCGGTCTGCAGCTGATCGCGAGCGAGAACCTCACCTCGCCCGAGGTCCTCACCGCCATGGGGTCGGTGCTGTCGATGAAGTACGCCGAGGGCTACCCCGGCCGCCGCTACTACGGCGGCTGCGCGGAGGTGGACAAGGCCGAGAACCTCGCCATCGAGCGGTGCAAGGCCCTCTTCGGTGCCGACCACGCCAACGTCCAGCCGCACAGCGGCGCCAGCGCCAACCAGGCCGTCTACGGTGCCTTCCTCAAGCCGGGCGAGACCCTCCTCGCGATGTCGCTGCCGCACGGCGGGCATCTCACCCACGGCACCAAGGTCTCCTTCTCCGGCAAGTGGTTCAACGCCGTCCACTACGGCGTCGACGCCGAGACCGAGGACATCGACTACGACCAGGTCGAGGCCCTCGCCAAGGAGCACCGCCCCACGGTGATCCTCGCCGGCGGCTCGGCGATCCCGCGGCTGATCGACTTCGAACGCTTCCGCGCCATCGCCGACGAGGTCGGGGCGATCTTCTGGGTCGACGCCGCGCACTTCATCGGGCTCGTCGCCGGCAAGGCGATCCCGAGTCCCGTGCCCTACGCCGACGTCGTCTCCTTCACCACGCACAAGGTGCTGCGCGGCCCGCGCTCCGGCGCCATCGTCTGCACCGAGGAGCACAAGGCCGCAATCGACAAGGCGGTCTTCCCGATGATGCAGGGCGGGCCGATGATGCACGTCATCGCGGCCAAGGCGGTCAACTTCAAGGAGTGCGGGACGCCGGAGTATGCCGCGTACGCCAACCAGGTCGTGGACAACGCCTCGGTCCTGGCGACCACGCTGGGCGAGCACGGCATCCGGCCCACCACCGGCGGCACCGACACCCACCTGTCGCTGCACGACCTGCAGGGCGTCGGGGTCAGCGGCAAGGACGCCGAGGCCCGCGCCGACGCGGCCGGCATCGTCTTGAACAAGAACGCCATCCCCAACGACCCGGCCCCGCCGTCGGTCGCCTCCGGCATCCGCGTCGGCACGCCCTGCGTCACGACCCAGGGCATGGGGACCGAGGAGATGAAGACCATCGCGGGCCTGATCGCCAAGGCCGTCACCGAGGGGGACGCCGACCCCGGCCACCCGGTCTCCCAGGAAGTCCGGGCTGCGGTGACCGACCTCGTGATGCGCTTCCCGGCATACCCACGCTGACGCTCGGCCGGCCTGACCGCGGGTGCGCGAGTACATCTTCGTCCTGATCGTCGCGATGGCGACGACCTACCTCGCCGTGCCCGCGGCATACCGGCTGGCGGTGCGATTCGGGGCCTTCACCCAGGTGCGCGACCGCGACGTGCACGCCGTGCCGATCCCGCGGCTCGGGGGAGTGGCGATCTTCGCCGGCTTCGCCGCGGCAACCTTCACCGCGTCGAAACTGCCTTTCCTGACACAGGTTTTCGACACCCCTGAGCTGTGGGGAGTGCTGCTCGGGGCGGGTGTGATCTGCCTGCTCGGCGCCATCGACGACCTCCGCGAGCTGGACCCGCTCACCAAACTCGGCGGGCAGATCGTCGCCGCCGCCATCATGGCCTTCTTCGGCGTTCAACTCTTCAGCCTGCCGGTCTTCGGCGTCACGACGGTGCTCCCGGCGCCGGTGCTCGCGACCCTGACGATCTTCGCCGTGCTCGTCTCGACGAACGCCGTCAACTTCATCGACGGCCTCGACGGACTCGCCTCCGGCGTCGTCGCGATCGCGGCCGCCACCTTCTTCGCCTACAGCTACTACATCTCCCGCGGGTTCGACCCGCCCAATGTGTTCAGCTCGGCGAGCTTCATCTCTGCCGCCCTGCTCGGGTGCTGCCTCGGCTTCCTGCCGCACAACTTCTATCCGGCCCGGCTCTTCATGGGCGACAGCGGCGCCCTCCTGCTCGGGCTGCTGCTGGCGGCGGCGATGATCTCCACGACGGGCGGGGGCAGCCCGGCCCAGGTCTCCGGCAACGAGGTCGGTGCGGCGCTGCTGCCCCTGCTGGTGCCGTTCGCGATCATCTTGTTGCCGCTGCTCGACGTCGTCCTCGCGATCGTGCGCCGCACCCGCGCCGGCCGCCACCCGTGGAGCCCCGATGCCCAGCACCTGCATCACCGCATGCTGCAGATCGGCCACGGACACCGGCGCGCGGTCCTGCTGCTGTGGCTCTGGGCCGCCGTCGCGTCCTTCGGCTGTGTCGCCTTCGTCTTCCTCCCTCCGCTGGTGGCCGGCGGCATCTTGATCGCGGCCCTCGCGCTCACGGCGAGCCTGACCCGCTGGCTGCCCCGTTTCTCCGCGGCGGGCCACCGGCCCAAGACGTTCGCGCCCGACGTATGACGCGCCAGCAGCGATAATGGCGCGGTGAGCGTTCCTGCAGCGGTCGGCCCGCCGAACCCCTTCGCCGCGATGACCCGCACCGCGTTCATCCCGACCCTGCTGGTCGGGCCGATCGCGATCGCCATCGCGTTCTTCGCGGGGGGCGGGCGCGCCGCGGGTGGGGCGGCTTTAGGGTATGCCGTGACGATCGCCTTCTTCCTGCTCGGCATGATCGTCATGAACCGGTTCGCCGCCAACACCCCGCCGCTGCTGTTCATGGCCACCGCGCTGGCCGTCTTCTTCGGGCAGCTGATCTTCCTGCTGCTCGTGATCTTGTTCTTGCAGAACGCCGACTGGCTCGACGGCCGGGCGTTCGGCCTGACCGCCCTCGCGGTGGCGCTGGTGTGGCAGATCTTCCAGGTCGTCGGCTACCTGCGCACCCGGCGCCTCGTCTTCGACGAACCCACGACACCGGCGAGTTCGCCGTCCGAGGCGAGCCCGCGGCATACCGCATGAGCGGCCCGCTGCCGGGCGAGAAGGAGGGCGGGGACGAGCGGGGGCTCACCCCGCTCGAGTGCAAGGACGCGGGGCACCCCGGGCAGACGACGCCGCCGATGTGGGACGCGCTCTCGTATGTCCTGGCGGGGCCGCTCTTGTTCGGCGGAGTGGCCTACTTGCTCGACCGCTGGGTCGGCACGTCGTGGCTCGTCTTGCCAGGTGTCCTGATCGGTATGGCCGTTTCGCTTTACACGGTATGGGTCCGGTACGGTAGGCAGTGATTTCCCCGACCACCTCCGCTCGCGTCCCCCGGTGAGTGGTGCTCTGGCACGGGGTCATGCATGTCCAGATCGTCCGAGGAGACCACGTGAGTCTGAGCCTGGTAGGCCTAGCCCTTGCCAGCGAGGGTGAGTCGGAAGGCTTCCACGCCCCGTCACCCGAAGAGTTCTACTGGCCGATCTTCGGCAGTGGTGATTGGACCTTCACCCGGCCCATGCTGATGATGGCCCTTTCGGTGCTCATCCTGGGCGTTTTGCTGGTGACCTTGACGAAGAAGGCGGCGATCGTCCCGGGCAAGGGGCAGTGGATGGTCGAGCAGGCCTACGACTTCGTCCGAAACGGGATCGCCCGCGACATCATCGGGTCCAAGGACTTCCTGAAGTACACGCCGCTTCTCTTCAGCCTCTTCACGCTGATCCTGCTCAACAACCTCTTCGGCATCATCCCGCCGATCCAGTACCCGACGATGAGCCGCATCGGCTTCCCGATCGCCCTGACTCTCATCGTGTATGCCGTGTATCACATCGCCGGCATGCGGCGAAAAGGCGTCGGCCACTACCTCAGCGGCATGATCCCCAAGGGCCTGCCCAAGCCGATCTATGCGCTGATCATCCCGCTGGAGTACGCGACCTACTTCATCATCCGGCCGCTCACCCTGGCCTTGCGACTCTTCGGCAATATGTTCGCCGGCCACATGCTGCTGCTGCTGTTCATCATGGGTGGCGAATACATGTTGCTCCACGGCGGGCCGGGCCTGAAGGTCGTCTCCGTCGGATCGTTCCTGATGGCGCTGATCTTCACCGCCTTCGAAGCCCTGATCCAGTTCCTGCAGGCCTACATCTTCACCCTCCTCGCCGCGACCTACATCTCGGACGCGATCTCCGAGGAGCACTGACCCCAAGCTGTCCGGTCGGAGGGCGGGTCCCACTGACCGCAAATCACAACTGAATAACCCGCAGAGACTTCCGCTCGGCGCAGTGCCGGTGTCGGATCACACAGAAATGGAAGAGGACCTTTCATGCAAGGCAATATCGCGATCCTCGGCTACGGCCTGTCGGCTATCGGCCCCGGTATCGGCATCGGCCTGATCTTCGCCGCCTTCATCAACGGCGTCGCCCGCCAGCCCGAGGCCCGCGGCATGCTCCAGGGCATCGCCATCCTCGGCTTCGCCCTCGCCGAGGCGCTCGCCATCTTCGGTCTCGTTCTCGCGTTCGTCTTCCGCTGATCCGCAGCACCACCGATTCGTTCGCACCGAGCACTAGGAGAACGCCGTGCACTTGACAGGTCTCGCACCGCTGGTGACCTTCGTCGCGGAAACCGAGGGAACCGCGGGAGGCGACCCGGTCGCCGGGCGGACCCCGATCCTGCCCCTGTGGGGGGAGCTGATCTTCGGGATCATCGCCTTCGCGATCCTCTACTGGGTCGTCGCCAAGAAGGTCGTGCCCAACCTCGAGAAGGCGTATGCCGCCCGCGCGGCCGCCATCGAGGGTGGCATGGCCCAGGCCGAGGAAGCGCAGGCTGCCGCCGATGCCGCCAAGGCGCAGTACGAGGCCCAGCTCAAGGACGCCCGCACTGAGGCGAGCAAGATCCGCGAGGATGCTCGCGTCCAGGGCACGCAGATCGTCAACGAGATGCGTGGCCAGGCGCAGGCCGAGGCCACCCGGATCACCGACGCCGCCCACCGGCAGATCGAGGCCGAGCGCTCGCAGGCCGCCGCCAGCTTGCGCGGTGAGGTGGGTCGCCTCTCGACCGACCTGGCCAGCAAGATCGTCGGGGAGTCCCTCCACGACGAGGCCCGCCAGAAGGGCATCGTCGACCGCTTCCTCGCCGAACTCGAATCCGGCGACCTGAAGCCGCAGAAGGTCGAATCCTGATGCGCGGCAGCTCTCGTGCTGCCGCCGCGGCGGGGATGGACGCCCTGCGCGAGGTCGTCGGTTCCGTCGACGCCGCCGACCTGGCCGAGCAGCTTTTCGCGGCCGGTTCGACCATCGACGGCAACGCGACCCTGCGCCGCGCCCTGACCGACCCCTCCCGCGAGGGCGAGGCCAAGGACGGCCTGGCGCGCCGACTCTTCGGCGGCAAGGTCTCCGACCAGGCCACCCACGTGCTCGCCGTCCTGGCGGGCCAGCGCTGGGCGGACGAGCGGGACCTGAGCGACACCATCGAGAACTTCGGTGTCGCCGCCCTCGCCGAGAGTGCCGACCGAGCCGGCCGGCTGCAGCAGGTCGAGGACGAGCTCTTCCGGTTCGAGCGCATCGTCGACGGCACCCCGCAACTGCGGGACGCCTTGACCAACCGCCAGGGCAACCCTGCGGGCAAGGCCGAACTCGTGGAGCGGCTCCTCGACGGCAAGTCCGCACCGGAGACGGTTCGCCTCGCCAAGCAGGCCGTCGGCAAGCGCAGCGACAAGCGCCTCGACGCCATCCTCGAGTCCTACCTCAAGCTCATCGCCGACCGGCGCGGCCAGCTGACCGCCGTCGTCACCTCCGCCCAGGAGATCAGCGGCGAGGAGCGGCAGCGGCTCGCCGGCGCGCTCGAGCGGCTCTACGGCCGCCCGATCCAGGTCCAGTCGATCGTCGACCCCCAGATCGTCGGCGGCCTGAAGGTCCAGGTCGGCGACGAGGTCATCGACGGCACCATCGCCACCAAGCTCGAAGGGGCCCGTCGCCACTTCGGCGGCTGACCCCACACCCCGCGGACGGCCCCCGGCCGACCACAGTCACACAAGCGACATACAGACAGCCCCGCAGCCACCGCGGACGCCAAAGGAGAGAAGAAGAGATGACGGAGCTTTCGATCCGTCCCGAGGAGATCCGGGACGCGCTGGACGCCTATGTCCAGTCCTACCAGCCCGGCCAGGCCTCCCGGGAGGAGGTCGGCCGCGTCATCGACGCCGGTGACGGCATCGCACACGTCGAGGGCCTGCCTTCGGCGATGACGAACGAACTGCTCCAGTTCGAGGACGGCACCCTGGGCATCGCGCTCAACCTCGACGTCCACGAGATCGGTGTCGTCATCCTCGGTGACTTCTCCAAGATCGAAGAAGGCCAGACCGTCAAGCGCACCGGTGAGGTCCTCTCGGTGCCGGTGGGCGACGCCTTCCTCGGCCGCGTGGTCAACCCGCTCGGCCAGCCGATCGACGGTCTCGGCGATATCGCCGACGAAGGGCGCCGCGCCCTGGAGCTGCAGGCCCCCAACGTCGTCTCCCGCAAGTCGGTGCACGAGCCGCTGCAGACCGGCCTGAAGGCCGTCGACGCCATGACCCCCATCGGTCGTGGCCAGCGTCAGCTGATCATCGGTGACCGGCAGACCGGCAAGACCACCGTCGCGGTCGACACCATCATCAACCAGAAGGAATTCTGGGACACCGGTGACCCGACCAAGCAGGTGCGCTGCATCTACGTCGCCATCGGCCAGAAGGGCTCGACCATCGCCTCCGTGCGTGGCACCCTCGAGGACGCCGGCGCGCTGGAATACACCACGATCGTCGCCGCGCCCGCGTCCGACTCGGCCGGCTTCAAGTACCTCGCGCCCTACACCGGCTCGGCCATCGGCCAGCACTGGATGTACCAGGGCAAGCACGTCCTGATCGTCTTCGACGACCTGTCCAAGCAGGCCGAGGCCTACCGCGCCGTGTCGCTGCTGCTGCGCCGCCCGCCGGGCCGCGAGGCCTACCCCGGCGACGTCTTCTACCTGCACAGCCGGCTGCTCGAGCGCTGCGCCAAGCTGTCCGACGACCTGGGCGCCGGGTCGATGACGGGTCTGCCGATCATCGAGACCAAGGCCGGTGACGTCTCGGCCTATATCCCGACCAACGTCATCTCCATCACCGACGGGCAGATCTATCTGCAGTCCGACCTGTTCAACTCCAACGTCCGCCCGGCGATCGACGTGGGTGTCTCCGTCTCCCGTGTCGGTGGTGCCGCGCAGATCAAGGCCATGAAGCAGGTCTCCGGTCGGCTCAAGCTCGACCTGGCCCAGTTCCGTGCGCTCGAGGCCTTCGCCATGTTCGCCTCCGACCTCGACCCGGCCTCGCGTGCCCAGCTCGCGCGTGGTGGTCGCCTGGTGGAGCTGCTCAAGCAGAAGCAGTCCAACCCCTACCCGGTGGAGGAGCAGGTCGTCTCGATCTGGCTCGGCACCACGGGCAAGCTCGACGACATCGCGGTCGAGGACGTCCAGCGTTTCGAGACCGAGTTCCTCGACTACCTGCGCCGCGAGAACAAGGGCATCCTCGACACGATCCGCGAGACGACCAAGTTCGAGGACGACACCGAGAAGTCCCTCGAGGGTGCTGTCGATGCGTTCAAGAAGCAGTTCGACGGTTCCGGTTCGCACAATGTGCCGGTCGGTCACGAGCCGGACCCGGGCCACCTCGAGCACGAGGTCGACCAAGAGCAGATCGTCCGCCAGCGCTGACGCGCTGACGCGATCAGACCTCCCACCACAGAGAGGCAGAACTTATGGGAGCGCAGATCCGGGTCTACCGGCAGCGCATCCGCTCGGTGTCGGCGACGAAGAAGATCACCCGGGCAATGGAACTCATGGCGGCTTCGCGTGTCGTCAAGGCCCGCACGGCCGTCCTCGAGTCCGCGCCCTACACGCACGCGCTGACCACGGCGCTGTCGGCACTCGCCACGCACAGCAACTACGACCACCCGATGACCACGGAGGTCGAGAACCCCACGCGGGCCGGTGTGCTCATCCTGACCAGCGACCGCGGTCTGGCCGGTGCCTACGCCTCGGGAACGATGAAGGAGAGCGAGCGTCTCATCGGGGAGCTGCGCGCGGACGGCAAAGAGGTCGTTCCCTATCTGGTCGGGCGCAAGGCGGTGTCCTACTACAAGTTCCGCGGCCGCGACTACGCCGCGGAGTGGACCGGTAACACCGAGAAGCCCCAGGTCGAGCGGGCTCGAGAGATCTCCGAGCGGCTGATCGAGGACTTCCTGCGGCCGACCGAGGAGGGCGGCCTCGACGAGATCCACGTCGTCTACACGCGCTTCAACACGATGGTCAACCAGGAAGCCCGCGTGCTGCGGCTGCTGCCGATCGAGGTCGTCGACGCCCCCGAGGACGCGAACCACGACGGCGTCAAGGACATCCTGCCGCTCTACCAGTTCGAGCCCAACGCCGAAGAGGTTCTGCACACGATGCTGCCGCGCTATGTCACCGCGCGCATCTGGACCTGTCTGCTCAGCGCCGCGACGTCCGAGCTGGCCGCCCGCCAGCGCGCGATGAAGTCGGCCACGGACAACGCCGAGAACCTCATCAACACCTACACCCGGCTGGCCAACCAAGCGCGCCAGGCGGAGATCACCCAAGAGATCAGCGAAATCGTCGGCGGTGCCAGCGCCCTGGCCGAGAGCAAGTGAGGAAACCAGATATGACCGCGACTGTCACCGATTCGGCCCAGGACACCCAGCAGGGTGGCGTCGGCCGCATCTCCCGCATCATCGGCCCGGTCGTCGACGTGGAGTTCCCCGCCGACGCCATGCCGGACCAGTACAACCTGCTCACCACCGAGGTCAGCCTCGCCGGTGAGGGTGGGGGCGAGGGCACCAAGACCCTCAACCTCGAGGTCGCCCAGCACATCGGCGACAACATGGTGCGCGCCATCTCCCTGCAGCCGACCGACGGCCTGGTGCGCGGCACGGCCGTGCAGGACAGCGGCGGCCCGATCACCGTGCCCGTCGGCGATGTGACCCTCGGCCACGTCTTTAACACCACGGGCGTGTGCCTGAACCTCGAGGAGGGCGAGACCCTCGATGTGCAGGAGCGGTGGGGCATCCACCGCCCGGCACCGGCCTTCGACCAGCTCGAGTCCAAGACCGTCATGTTCGAGACCGGCATCAAGGTCATCGACCTGCTGACCCCGTATGTGCAGGGCGGCAAGATCGGTCTGTTCGGTGGTGCCGGCGTCGGCAAGACCGTGCTCATCCAGGAGATGATCGCCCGGGTCGCCCGTGACCACGGCGGTGTGTCGGTGTTCGCCGGTGTCGGCGAGCGCACCCGTGAGGGCAACGACCTGATGGTCGAGATGGAGGAGGCCGGCGTTCTCGGCCAGACCGCCCTCGTCTTCGGTCAGATGGACGAGCCGCCGGGAACGCGTCTGCGCGTCGCCCTCTCGGCGCTGACGATGGCGGAGTACTTCCGCGATGTGCAGAAGCAGGACGTGCTGCTGTTCATCGACAACATCTTCCGCTTCACCCAGGCCGGTTCCGAGGTCTCCACGCTCCTCGGCCGCATGCCGTCCGCCGTGGGTTACCAGCCCACCCTCGCCGACGAGATGGGTGTGCTCCAGGAGCGCATCACCTCCACGCGTGGTCACTCGATCACCTCGATGCAGGCGATCTATGTGCCGGCCGACGACTACACCGACCCGGCCCCGGCGACGACCTTCGCCCACCTGGACGCCACCACCGAGCTCTCGCGTGAGATCGCCTCGCTCGGCATCTACCCGGCCGTGGACCCGCTAACCTCCACCAGCCGGATCCTGGACCGCCGTTACATCTCCGATGACCACTACAACACCGCGGTGCGCGTGAAGCAGATCCTCCAGCGCAACAAGGAACTGCAGGACATCATCGCCATCCTCGGTATCGACGAGCTCTCCGAAGAGGACAAGATCCTCGTCAACCGGGCTCGCCGCATCCAGCGCTTCCTGTCGCAGAACACCTACGTCGCCAAGCAGTTCACCGGCATCGAGGGCTCGACAGTCCCGCTGAACGAGACCATCGAGGCCTTCACGAAGATCTGCGACGGCGAGTACGACCACGTCGGCGAGCAGGCTTTTTTCATGTGCGGTGGCCTCGACGACGTCGAGCGCCAGTGGGCGGAGATTTCCAAGAACCTCTGATTTCGCTCCTCATCACCGCAGCAGGGATCCCCCCGGACGTCGTCCGGGGGGATCCCTGCTTCGGCGATCGTCGAGGCTCGGCGATCGCCGAAGGAATCGCGATCAACGCGGCATCCCGGCCGACCCCCGCGGGCGAAGAGCACGCTGGGCGGTCGGTTAGACTTGGTGGCAATCCTTCTGTCGAAACCCGTTGATGCCGAAAGGTTGCTCTCGTGGCTCCGTTGCAGGTTGAACTGGTCGCCGCCGACCGCGAGGTCTGGTCCGGCGAGGCGAGCATGGTCTCGGCGCGCTCCGTCGAGGGCGACATGGGCATCATGCCCGGGCACGAGCCGACGCTGGTTGTGCTCGCCGAGGGCGAGGTCCGTATCCAGGGCACCGACGGCCCGCGCAAGGCCCACATCGACGGCGGCTTCCTGTCGGTCGACCAGGACAAGGTCACCATCGTCTCCGAGGTCGTCGAGGGCATCGACGGCTGACGCCGCGATCGCCTCGCAGCCGGAGGAGGGCGCGTGGGACTGCTCGAGATCACCGAGCTGGTCCTCGGAGTGCTGCTCGCGCTCCTGCTGGTCTGTATCGGCTTCGTCCTGGTGCGCCGACACCTCATCGCGGACGGCAAGCCCCTGATGCTGTGCGCGCTGCGAACCCCAGCCAAGCCCGAGTGGCGGCTGGGGTTGCTGCGTTTTGGGGGCCAGAGCCTGGACTGGTTCACCATCTTCGGTCCTGCGCTGCGGCCGGCGACCACGTGGAACCGCTCGACCTTCCAGCTCGGCCCTCCCGCACCGAGCGCCGAGCCCGTCCCCGTGCTGGGGGAAGCCCTGACGGCCCCGGCCTCCGATCAGGGCGGGGACTTCGAGATCGCGATGCAACCGGCCGCGCTGACCGCCATGCGGGCCTGGATGGAGTCCTCGCCACCTGGCTCCAGCACGAGCCTGCCGGGTCAGTTCACCTGATCCCGGGGCGCGTCGTCGTCGGTGAGCGGGTCATCCGCAGCGATCGTCCTCGTCCGCTTGACCGGTGCCGCCGCCCGCCCGCCACCGGGTCGCCACAGCACGTCGCCCCCGTCGTCCACATTGGCGACCCGCGCGAGGATGAACAACAGGTCCGAGAGCCGGTTGAGATAGGTCGCGGTGAGCGGGTTGATCCCACCCGGTGCCGGCGCGGGGGCGGGGGTCACGTCATACCGCTCGATCGCCCCCCAGGTGGCGCGCTCGGCCCGCCGCACGATGGTGCACGCGAGGTGCAGGTACGCCGAGGCGGCCGTCCCGCCGGGCAGGATGAAGGAGCGCAGCGACTCGAGCCGGCCGTTGAAGTGGTCGCAATCCGCCTCCAACTCATCGACCCATTCCGCCTGCACCCGCAGCGGCTCATGGTCGTATGCCGGCCGCACCGGCGTCGCGAGATCCGCACCGACGTCGAAGAGGTCGTTCTGCACCCGCAGCAGCACCTCGCGCACGTCGTCGCGCAGCTGCCCGGCGGCGATCGCCACCCCGATCGCCGCGTTGGCCTCGTTGGTGTCGGCGTAGGCAGCCAGGCGGGCGTCGGTCTTGCGCGTGCGGGTGAAGTCGCCGAGCGCGGTGCTGCCGTCGTCTCCGGTGCGGGTGTAGATGCGGGTGAGGCTGACCATGGGTCCAGCCTGCCGCATGCGCAACGTCATCACATTACGGTCACGAGATCCGGGAGTGACGCGTGTCACCCAACCGGATGGGGCCCTACTGCGTATATAACAGTGTGAACCGGATGCAGGGGGTTGGAGTTATGGGACCGGCGCTACGCGAGAGGACCGCCCAGGTGGTGGTCGCCGACCACGCCGAGGGACGCCTCGTGACGATCACGGGCGTCATCGATGTCCACTCGGCGGCCGACCTGCGAGGCGATCTGCATGCGTTGATCGATGACGGCCGGGAGACCCCGCTGCTGCTCGATCTCGGCCGGGCCGAGATCGCCGACGCCACCGGGCTCGGGTTGCTCCTCGAATGCCACCGCCGGGGCCGGCGCCACGGGCGGCAGATGCGACTGGTCGCCGTCAGCGACGGTTCGGAGCGGCTGTTCCGCCGGCTGGCCCTGCGCCGGCAGTTCGCGCCGCGACCCGCATACCGCTGATCCACACCCACTGCAGCGTCATGCCGGGACCGCCCGGTCTCACCGGTGTCATTGGTCACGAGCCCGGTTTCGAGGCGCCGGCCGCCGGGTAGCGTTCTTGGCATGACTGATCGCGATCGTCCCTGGGTGATGCGCACCTATGCCGGGCACTCGAGCGCTGCGGCGAGCAACGAGCTCTACCGGCGCAACCTGGCCAAGGGTCAGACGGGCCTGTCCGTCGCTTTCGACCTGCCGACGCAAACCGGTTACGACCCCGACCACGCCCTCGCCCGCGGCGAGGTCGGCAAGGTCGGCGTCCCGATCAGCCACATCGGCGACATGCGCGCGCTCTTCGACGGCATCCCGCTGACGGCGATGAACACCTCGATGACGATCAACGCCACCGCGATGTGGTTGCTGGCGCTCTACCAAGTCGTCGCGGAGGAGCAGGCGATCGCGGCGGGCGAGGACCCGGACGCGGCGCGGCATACCCTCGCCGGCACCACCCAGAACGACATCATCAAGGAATACCTCTCCCGCGGCACCTACGTCTTCCCGCCCGGCCCGTCGATGCGCCTGCTCACCGACGTCGTGACCTACACGGTGCGGGAGATCCCGAAGTGGAACCCGACCAATGTGTGCAGCTATCACCTGCAGGAGGCCGGCGCGACCCCAGTGCAGGAGATCGCCTTCGCGATGTCCACGGCGATCGCCGTGCTCGACGAGGTCCGCGACTCCGGGGCCGTGCCGGCGGAGGAGTTCGGCGATGTCGTCGCCCGCATCTCCTTCTTCGTCAACGCCGGGGTGCGCTTCGTCGAGGAGATGTGCAAGATGCGCGCGCTGGTCGCGTTGTGGGACGAGCTGACCCAGGAGCGGTATGGCGTCACCGACGCCAAGCAGCGTCGCTTCCGCTACGGGGTGCAGGTCAACTCCCTCGGCCTGACCGAGGCGCAGCCGGAGAACAACGTCCAGCGCATCGTGCTCGAGATGCTGGCCGTGACCTTGTCCAAGGACGCGCGGGCGCGCGCGGTGCAACTGCCGGCGTGGAACGAGGCGCTCGGCCTGCCGCGCCCGTGGGACCAGCAGTGGTCGCTGCGGATCCAGCAGGTGCTCGCCTACGAGTCGGACCTGCTGGAGTATGACGACCTGTTCGCCGGGTCGCCGGTGGTCGAGGCGAAGGTCGCCGAACTCGTCGCCGGCGCCAAGGAGGAGATGGCGCGGATCGCCGAGATGGGCGGGGCGGTCGCAGCCGTCGAGAGCGGCTATATGAAGTCGGCCCTCGTTGCCTCGCATGCCCGTCGCCGGGGGCGTATCGAGGCGGGTGAGGACATCATCGTCGGTGTCAACAAGTTCGAGACCACCGAGCCCAACCCGCTGACGGCCGACCTGACGACCGCCATCCAGACCGTCGACCACGACGTCGAGGTCAAAGCGGCCGAAGCCGTGCAGGCCTGGCGCGCGGCGCGCGACGCCGACCCCGCCAAGAAGGAGCGAGCCGCGGCCGCGCTGGCCCGGCTCAAGGAGGATGCCGCGGGCACCGGTAGCCTGATGCCCGCGACCCTGGAGTGCGCCCGGGCCGAGGTGACCACGGGCGAGTGGGCCGGGGCGTTGCGTGAGGTATTCGGCGAATTCCGGGCTCCCACTGGGGTTTCCGGGTCCGTCGGCGTGGCCGAGGCCGGCGACGAGCTGATGGCCGTGCGGGCGTCGGTGGCCGACCTCGAGAAGGAACTCGGCGAGAAGCTGCGCGTCCTCGTCGGCAAGCCCGGCCTCGACGGCCACAGCAATGGCGCCGAGCAGATCGCCGTCCGGGCCCGGGACGCCGGCTTCGAGGTGATCTATCAGGGCATTCGCCTCACGCCCGAGCAGATCGTCGCCGCGGCTGTCGCCGAGGACGTCCACCTCGTCGGCGTCTCCATCCTGTCCGGCTCCCATATGGAGCTCGTGCCCGAGATCTTGAGTGGCCTGCGGGACGCGGGGGCGGGCGATATCCCCGTCGTCGTCGGTGGCATCATCCCCGAGTCCGACGCCGTCAAACTGACCGACCAGGGCGTCGCCGCCGTCTTCACCCCCAAGGACTTCGGTCTCAACGAGATCATGGCCCGTTTCGTCGAGATCATCCGGGCGTCGACCTCGGTCCCCGCCTGACCCGAGGAATCTCTGCTAGCAAAGGCTGGTCGAATCAGCACACCTAGCACGGTGTGCTGATTTGACGACTCTCTGCTGAGTTGCGGCTAGGTTTGGCCGGGTGAGTTTGCACTGCCCGGCGACGCTGATCGTCGCGCGCCACGCGGAGGCCGAGTATTCCCATGGGGATCTGCTCTCCGACGAGGGTGGGCGCCTGACGGCGCACGGCCGGGAGCAGGCGGCGCAACTGGCAACACGGGTGGGCGAGAAGCGGATCGCGCTCGTCTACACGAGTCCCCTCGCGCGGGCCGTCGAGACGGGCCGGATCGCCGCCACAGGCCTCGGTGTCGGGCACCGTGAGATGGCCGGCTTGCAGGAGTTCAGCGTCGGGGACCTGGTCGGCGAACCCGTCGACGACGAGCGCCTGACCACGACGTATGCCGCGTGGCTGGCGGGGGAGCTGAGCCACCGCATACCCGGGGCCGAGTCGGGCGAGGAGGTCGTGACCCGGTTCCGTGAGGCCCTCTCGGCGATCGCCGACCTGCACCGCGGCGAGCACGTGCTTGTCATCTCGCACGGCGGCGTGATGTCGCTCGGGCTCCCGAACGTGGCCACGGGTGGTCCCGCCGGCAGCCCACCCCCGCTCGCGAACTGCGCGAGCGTGGAACTGAGCGCCGGCGACGACGGCTGGACCCTCGGCCCGTGGGCACCCGCGGAGGCGACTTAGAACAACCGGTGCTCGGAGGTGTCGATGCCCTTCAGTTCGTCGTAGTCGAGCACCACGCATCGTATGCCGCGGTCCTCGGCCAGGGTGCGCGCCTGCGGCTTGATCTGTTGTGCCGCAAAGATGCCCGTGACCGGGGCGAGGTGCGGGTCACGGTTCATCAGTTCCAGGTAGCGGGTCAGCTGCTCGACGCCGTCGATCTCGCCGCGGCGCTTGATCTCCACGGCAACCGTCACCCCGTCACCGTCGCGGCAGAGGATGTCGACCGGTCCGATGGCGGTCATGAATTCGCGCCGCACGAGCGAGTAGCCGTCGCCGAGGGTGTGGATGTGTTCGGCGAGCAAGGCCTGCAGGTGGGCCTCGACGCCATCCTTGACCAGGCCCGGGTCGACGCCGAGGTCGTAGGTCGCATCCGAGACCACCTCGTGGATCCGCACGCGCAAGGCATCGTCGGACTTCGCGTGCCGCACGACCCACACCAGGGTCACCCCGTCGGCCGCCTCGTCCTCGTCGGGCACGGCCTCGGCCATCGAGCACGGCGGCGACATCCAGTTCAGCGGCTTGTAGGACCCGCCGTCACTGTGCACGAGCACCGAGCCGTCGGCTTTTACCATGAGCAGCCGGGTGGCCAGCGGGAGGTGGGCCGTGAGCCGGCCCTCGTAGTCCACACTGCACTTGGCGATCACGACGCGCACGAGGCAGAACTCTACGTCGCCCGCCCGCACAAAGTCCGACGTTTGGCGAGTCAGGACCCGCCAAACGTCGGACTTAGCGGCGGGGGGGGGTCACTTGTGGGCATCGTGGACGAGGATCGCGATCTGGACCCGGTTGTCGACGCCGAGCTTGGTGAACAGGCGGCCGACATGGGCCTTGACGGTGGCCACCGACATATAGAGCTCGCCGGCGATCTCCTGGTTGGACAGCCCCCGGCCGATGGCCTGGGCCACCTCCAGTTCCCGCTCGGTCAGCGTGTCCAGCCGGCTCCGGGCATCCGCGGCGGAGGTGTCCTCGGGGTCCGCGGCGGGGCCGGCGACGGCGGCGATCAGCTGTGCGGTGACACTCGGGGAGAGCATCGGCTGGCCCGCGGCGACCGCCCGAACCGCTTCGACGAGCCGCGCCGGGGGCGTGTCCTTGAGCAGGAAGCCGGCCGCGCCGGCGCGCAGCGCCTTGAGCACCAGCTCGTCGGCGTCGAAGGTCGTCAGCACCAGGATGCGCGGCGGGTTAGGTTGTGCGAGAAGGGTTTCAGTGGCCGATAACCCGTCGCGCCGGGGCATCCGGATGTCCATCAGGACGACGTCGGGACGCTCGCGGGCCACAACGCCGAGGGCGTCCTCGCCGTCGACGGCCTCGGCGACGATCTGGATCCCCGAATCGCCGCCGAGGATCAGTCCGAGCCCCGTGCGCACCATCGGGTCGTCGTCGACGAGGACGACGCGGATCGGCTCGCTCATGCACTCCTCCTGCTGGTCGCCTCGGTGTCCGTCGGCGCGTTGGGCCACGGCAGCCACGCGGTCACGGCATACCCGCCGTCGGCGGTCTGGCCGTGATCCAGCCGGCCTCCGGCCAGCGCGACCCGCTCCTGCAGTCCGAGCAGTCCCAGGCCCGACTTCGGCAACGCATGATCGAGGTCTTGCAGGCTGCGCGGATTGCGTACCTCGATCTGGAGTCCGGCGATCGGGCTGCCGGCGAGCCGCACTCGCACGACCGCACCGGGCGCGTGCTTGCGAGCGTTGGTCAAGGCCTCCTGCACCACCCGGTATGCCGTGCGCCCCAGTCCGCTCGGAACCGCGCCGGTCGTCTCGTCCGAAAACGTCACGCGGGAGCCGAGGGCCTCGGCCTCGGCGATGAGGGCAGGGAGTGCAGAGATCTCGGGCTGGGGTGGTTCGGGGGCCGCATCCGTGTCGAGAGAGCGCGGCTCGCGCAGCACACCGAGGACTTCGCGCAGGTCGGCCAGCGCCTGGTGGGCGTTGGTCTCGATGGTCCCGAGCGCATCGCCCATCTGTTCGGGGCTGAGATCGGTGCGATAGTTCAGCGCTCCTGCGTGCATCGCGACCAGTGAGATCCGGTGTGCGAGAACGTCATGCATCTCCCGCGCGATGCGGGTGCGCTCGGCCGCCGCGGCCTGTGCCGCCCGCCGCTGGGCGTCCAGTTCGGCCGACTCGACGCGCTCCCACGCCAACTCCCGGCGGCCCCCCACGGCATACCCGACCGCGATGACGACCGCCACGATGAGCAGCAAGAGGATCAACATGACCGGCCAGGGGGTCTCGTTCTCCGGCGTCGAGGGATAGATGCGCTCCACGGCCAGTCCGCCCGCGACATTCAGGGGAGCCAGCCAGGCGAGCTCGCGCCATTGCCGGCGAGCCGCGACCGACGCCAGAGTCAGGATGCCGGCTCCGCCGGCGCTCGACGACACGACGCCGATGAGCGTCACGGCCAGGGCGATCCGCTGGGGCCAGCGGCGCCGCCATACGGTCAGGATGCCTGCGACGACGCCCAGGACGGGGTCGCCGATCAGCGCCCAGAGATGACGCACCTCCATGGTGTCCGACGACAGGGACGTGGCAGTGGAGACCCAGGCGACGAGGCCCACGATCAGGACGAATGCGACCCGCCAGATCTTGCCCCACCGCCCGATGGGGGGTGCGGGGGGTTCGGGGCGGGCGGGCATACGGGAAAGCGTATGTGTCGAGGGGCTGGGACGGGAGTGACCAGGGTCGTACCCCCGCCCGCGGGAATCCGACCAAAGTCGGATGCCGACGGGACCGTGGGCCGATGTGCCCGGTGCCTCCCTGCGGCGAGAGTTGAGGGCATGATCACCGTTGAGAACCTCACCAAACGTTACGGCCAGTTCACCGCCGTCGACGACATCAGCTTCGAGGTCCAGCCGGGCTCGGTCGTCGGCTTCCTCGGACCGAACGGCGCGGGCAAGTCCACCGCCATGCGGATGATGACCGGTCTGACGCCGCCGACGAGCGGGCGCAGCACGATCCTCGGCCGCGACTATCACGCACTGCCCAACCCGGCCCGCCACGTCGGCGTCATGCTCGACGCCGCCGCCCAGCACCCCGGCCGCACGGGCAAGGAGGTGCTCCACCTCGTCGGCATGACGATCGGTGCGCCGAAGTCCCGCGTCGATCAGGCCATGGACATGGTCGGCCTGACGCCGGCGGAGGCCAAGCGCCGCGTGCGCAACTACTCCCTCGGTATGCGGCAGCGGCTCGGCCTCGCCGGGGCCCTCATGGGCGACCCGCAGGTGCTCATCCTCGACGAACCCGCCAACGGTCTCGACCCGCAAGGGATCCACTGGATGCGCCAGCTGCTGCGCGCGTATGCCGATCAGGGCGGCACCGTGCTGCTCTCCAGCCATCTGCTGCATGAGGTGCAGATCATCGCCGACGAGTTGGTGATGATCGGCCGGGGGCGGATCGTCGCCCAGGGCAGCAAGGCCGAACTGCTGGGTGCCGGCGGCACCCGCGTCCACTCCCTCGACAACGATGCTCTCGCGAATGCCTTGCAGGCCAAGGGTTTCGAGGTGTCCGGCGACCGCTCCGGCATCCTCGTCCAGGCGAGCCCCGAAGAGGTGGGACGCGCGGCCCTGGATGCACAGATCGTGCTTACCGAACTGCATACCGCCGGATCCGAAGGCCTGGAGCAACTCTTCCTCTCCCTCACCGCCGCCGACTCCCGCGAGCCGCAGGCCGCCTGAGCGGCCCGCCACCGAAAGGACACACCGGACATGACTGCCGTACTCGACCGCGAAACCGCCCACCCGACTCATGAACGCCCCGCCCTCGGCGAGGTCAAGGGCATCCCCTTCACGCGCCTGGTGCGCGTCGAACTGCGCAAGATGACCGACACCCGGGCGGGTCGTTGGATGCTCATCGTCATGGCGGCGATCTCGCTGCTCGTCGTGAGCATCAACCTGATCTGGGGCAGCAACGCCGACCAGACCTTCGGCACCTTCCTCGGCCTGACCTCCTTCCCCCTGATGATCTTGCTGCCGATCGTCGGGATCATGGCCGCGACAGCGGAATGGTCCCAGCGCACCGGGCTGGTCACCTTCACCCTCGAGCCGCGGCGGGGCCGGGTCCTCGCCGCCAAGAACGTCGCCGGCGTCCTGCTCGGTCTCGGCGTGATCGCCGCTGCCTTCGTCGCCGCCGCGCTCGCGCAACTGCTGGCCGTGTGGTTCAACGGTGTCGACGCGGACTGGTCGATGCCGTGGAAGGTCGTGCTCGGCTTTGTCGTCGCGATGACGGTCTTCGTCATCCAGGGGCTGGCGTTCGGCTTCGCGCTCCTGATCACGCCGTTGGCGATCGTCGCCTCGATCCTGCTGCCGACGATCTGGTCGATCGTCGCGGGGATCAGTGAGCGGCTGAACTCCATCGGCGCCTGGCTCGACCTGAACCGCACCGTCGAGCCGCTGATGAGCGGCACCATGACGGGCGAGCAGTGGGCCCACCTGGGCACCTCGTCGCTCGTGTGGATCGGCATCCCGATGCTGATCGGCGCGTGGCGGGTGCTGACCCGCGAGGTGAAGTAGCGGGGGCCCTCGCGGTCCTCCGGGGCGGCCCGCTGCAGGGGGCGGGCCGCCCCGGCATACTGCTTGTCGTCCGGCGGAGCCGAAAGTTGTCGTACCCAGGTGTGAGGTCTCCGAGGTGGCGACTGTCACGCGGCTGAGGCGTGGCCGCGGCATACGGGACCTGACAGACTCGAAAGCATGTCGCGTGAGTTCACCAAAGTCGGTGTTGTCGGTCTGGGGACCATGGGTGCGGGCATTGCGGAAGTGTTCGCCCGCAACGGCATCGATGTCGTCGCCGTGGAGATCGACGACGACGCCATCAACCGGGGCAAGGAGCATCTGACCAAGAGCACCGAGCGTGCGGTCAACCGCGGCAAGCTCGCGGCCGATGATGCCGAGGCCCTGCACTCGCGGATCAGCTACTCGACCGATCTCGCGGACCTGGCGGAGTGTCAGCTCGTCGTCGAGGCCGTGCCGGAGCACATGGACCTCAAGAAGGAGATCCTGTCCGCGCTGGACGGCATCGTCGGGCCGGACGCGATCCTCGCGACCAACACCTCCTCGCTGCCCGTCACCGAGATCGCCGTCGCCACCGCCAACCCCAAGCGCGTCGTCGGCATGCACTTCTTCAACCCCGCGCCGGTGCTGCAGTTCGTCGAGGTCATCAAGACCGTCGTCACCGCGGACGACGTCTTCGAGGACGTCAAGGCGCTCGCCGAGCGCATCGACAAGAAGCCGGTCGTCGTCGGGGACCGGGCCGGGTTTATCGCCAATGCGCTGCTCTTCGGCTATCTCAATCACGCCGTCTCGATGTACGAGGGCAAGTACGCCACCCGCGAAGACCTCGACGCCGCAATGCGGTTCGGCTGTGGCTACCCGATGGGGCCGCTCGCGCTGCTCGACCTGATCGGTCTCGACACGGCATACGAGATCCTCGACACGATGTACAAGCAGGGACGCGACCGGCTGCACGCGCCCCGCCCCATCATCAAGCAGATGGTCAGCGCCGGGCTGCTCGGGCGCAAGAGCGGTCGCGGGTTCTACACGTATGCCGCGCCCGCCAGCTCCGAGGTCGTGCCCGACGCGCAGACGCCGTCCGGGGGCGCACCCGAGGGCGTGACCTTGCGGGACGTCAAGACCGTCGGGGTCATCGGCTCCGGCACCATGGCAACCGGCATCGTCGAGGTCTTCGCCAAGGCCGGCTATCCGGTCACCGTGATCGCTCGCGGCCAGGACAAGATCGACGGCATCATGGCGAGCATCGGCAAGTCGCTGGCCAAGGCCGTCGAACGCGGGCGGATGGACCAGATCACCGCCGACGACACGGCGGCGCGGGTGTCGGGCGCCACCGACCGCTCGGCGCTGAAGGACTGCGACCTGGTGCTCGAGGCCATCGCCGAAGACCTCGCCATCAAGCAGGACCTCTTCACGGACCTCGACGCGATCTGCAAGCCGGGGGCCATCCTCGCGACCACCACCTCCAGCCTGCCGATCATCGACCTGGCCAAGGTCACCTCCCGTCCTGGTGACGTGATCGGCATGCACTTCTTCAACCCCGCCCAGGTGATGAAGCTCGTCGAGGTGGTCAGCACGGTGGCCACCGACGCCGATGTCATCGCCACGACGGTCGAACTGTCCAAGAAGGTCGGCAAGGTGCCGGTCCAGTGCGGTGACCGCTCCGGCTTCATCGTCAACGCGCTGCTCTTCCCCTATCTCAACGACGCGATCAAGATGCTCGAGGCGCACTATGCGACGGCCGACGAGATCGACGTCGCGATGAAGACCGGCTGTGGGCTGCCGATGGGCCCGTTCGAGTTGCTCGACGTCGTCGGGCTCGACGTCTCCCTGGCGATCGAGCGCGAGCTCTATCTCGAGTTCCGCGAGCCCGGCTTCGCCCCGGCGCCCCTGCTGGAGCACATGGTCCAGGCCGGCTACCTCGGACGCAAGACGAAGAAGGGCTTCCGCACCTACGCCTGAGGTCCTCGCTCACGAGCTTTTCGAGCGTCAGGTGAGTGGCAGCGACGTCCTCATGTGGCTGACTCTCACGGGACGGCAGTCGCCGGTCGCCGGGCATGGGCGAAGATGACTCCGTGGCTGATGACTCCTATTCCGATGATGCCAAGCCCCTGGGCGAGATCCCCCTGAGCGCGGCGGGCTTGGACCGGCGGGCGGAACGACGGGGGCAGGCCGGCCTCGTCGCCGGATTGCTCGCCGATCCGGCGACGCTCGTGCTGCCGGTGGCAGCGGGGCGGGCACCGGGGCGGCAGGCGGTCGTCCGAGAGCAGGACGCCGGGGCCGGGTCGCGGCTGGTCGACGCCGACGGCGTCACTCACGATGTCCTGCCCACGCCCGCCGGCGCTCTTTCAGCAGCGGCACCCCGGCTGGCGTGGCGGGCGCCGGAGGCGGGGGACACCCCATACGACGCGGTGTATCTCGGCGAAGCCGACGGGTGTTCCCGGCTCGCACTGCTGTTGCCGCCGGATCAGGCCGGAGACGGCTGGTTCACCCTGCGTGGCGAAGGGGCCGACCTCGAGCCCGTCGACGCCGAGGCTCTCACCACCGGCGTCGCCCTGGCGAATTGGCATGCCACACATACCCATTGCCCGCGGTGCGGCGCCGAGACCGAGATCGCCAACGCCGGCTGGACCCGGCGCTGCCCGGCCGACGGGAGCGAACACTTCCCCCGCACCGACCCGGCGGTCATCATGGCGGTGATCGACGCCGACGACCGGCTGTTGCTGGCGCGTCACCCGAACTGGCCCGAGGGCCGGCTCTCGGTGCTGGCCGGGTTCGTCGAGCCGGGCGAATCGCTGGAGATGGCTGTGGCTCGCGAGGTGTTCGAGGAGGTCGGGGTCGTCGTGCGTGATGTGCGCTATCTCGGCGATCAGCCCTGGCCCTTCCCCAACTCGCTCATGCTCGGCTTCGAGGCGCGAGCCGACGACCCCACGCTGGTGCTGAACGAGACCGAGATCGCCGAGGCCTTCTGGGTGACGCGCGAGGAGTACCACGCCAAGGTCGACGAGGGCGCCTGGGGTGGCGGCACCTCCTTGAGCATCTCGCGCCGGCTCATCCTGCGGTGGCTGCATCGGGGCGGCTGACATCGCCCTGGAAGGCCTGGGCCGATCACGTCAGGGACGAGGCTTTTCCAGGCCCAGGGCCGATCATCCGGCGGACCACCGGATGATCGCGGACGTCTTCAGGACAGCTTCTTCTTCACCTCGATGAGGGAGGGGTTGGTGGCCGTGCTGCCATCGGGGAAGAGCAGGGTGGGGACGGTCTGGTTGCCGTTGTTGGCCGACATGACGAAGGCCAGCGCGTCGGGGTCGTGCTCGATGTTGACCTCGGTGTAGGCGATGCCCTCGCGGTCCATCTGGGACTTCAGGCGTGTGCAGTAGCCGCACCAGGTCGTCGAAAACAGGGTGACGCTTCCGGCGGCCGGGGTCTCGACGGGCATACGGGGCTCCTTGAGGTGTGGGACTTACGGTGTGGATAACGCGGGACTGATTGGGACAACGTCGCTCGGGGGTCGTACCTTCCCATCATGACCTTTCCCGACGCCGACGCGATCCTCGCGGCGCTCGATCCCGAGCAACGCGAGGTGGCGCGCACGCCGGTCGGGCCGATGCGGGTGATCGCCGGCGCGGGCACGGGCAAGACCCGCGCGATAACCCACCGCATCGCGTTCGGGGTCCGCTCCGGGGCGTATGCCGCGCCGCAGGTCCTCGCGCTCACCTTCACCGCGCGGGCGGCCGGGGAGATGCGCACGCGCCTGCGCGAGCTGGGCGTGGCCGGGGTGCAGGCGCGCACCTTTCACGCCGCGGCCCTGCGTCAGCTGCACTACTTCTATCCGCAGGTCATCGGGGGTGCCGCGCCCGAGGTGATGGCGAGCAAGGCGGCGGCGGTGGCCGAGGCCGCCGGGCGACTGCGGCTGCGCCTGGGCAGGGACGAGCTGCGCGACGCGGCGGCCGAGATCGAGTGGGCGAAGGTGGGCATGCACACCGCCGATTCGTATGCTGCGGCCGCCACGCGTGCCCGCCGCACGGCCCCGGGCATGGACCTGACGGCGATGGCGCGGCTGCTGGCGGCCTACGAGGAGGTCAAGGGCGAGCGGGGGGTCATCGACTTCGAGGACGTCCTGCTCGTCACCTTGGGGATGCTGCGCAGCGAGCCGCGGATGGCTGCTGCCGTGCGCGACCAGTATCGCCACTTCGTCGTCGACGAATACCAGGACGTCAACGCCCTCCAGCAGACGCTGCTCCTCGCCTGGCTGGGGGAGCGGCACGAGGTGTGCGTCGTCGGCGATCCCGCCCAGACCATCTACTCCTTCACCGGCGCCAGCGCCGATCACCTGCGCGACTTCACCCGAGTCCACCCGGGTGCGGCGAGCGTCGAGCTGGTCCGCAACTACCGCTCCACCCCCCAGGTCGTCACGCTCGCCAATGGGCTGGCGCGCGGGCCGAGCGGGTCCCGGCGGTGGGGCGGGGTCGAGTTGCTCGCGCAACGCGACGCGGGACCGGGGCCGGTGCTCACGGCATACGACGATGACGCGGGCGAGGCCGCGGGCGTCGCGACGGTGATCGAGCGCGCCATCGCCGCAGGCACGCCCGCGCGGGAGATAGCCATCCTCTTCCGCACCAACGGGCAGAGCGAAGCGTTCGAAACCGCGTTGGCGGAGAAGGCGATTCCCTATCTGATCCGCGGCGGTGAGCGCTTCTTCCAGCGGCGTGAGGTGCGTGAGGCCACGGTGCTCCTGCGGGGTGGGGTGCGCAGCGACGACTCCTCCGTCGAGTTGCCCGAGCTCGTGCGCTCGATCCTCACCGGCGCCGGCTGGGGGCCGGTGGCGCCGGTCAGCGGGGGTGCGGCGCGGGAGCGCTGGGAGTCGCTCGAGGCGCTCGCGGTGCTCGCCGACCAGTTCGTCGCGGGTATGCCGGCCGCTCGCCTCGCCGACTTCGTGCGCGAGCTCGACGAGCGGGCCGCGGCGCAGCACGCGCCGTCCGTCGAGGGGGTCACGCTCGCGTCGTTGCACGCCGCCAAAGGGTTGGAATGGGATCTCGTTGTCCTGGCGGGGGTTTCGGACGGGCTGATGCCGATCGTCATGGCCGAGACCAATGCCGAGATCGACGAGGAGCGCCGGCTGCTGTATGTCGGTGTGACCCGGGCCCGGCGCGAGTTGCACCTGACCTGGGCGCGAGCCAAGGTCGCCGGGGGGCGGGGCAATCGTCGGCCCTCGCGGTTCCTCGGCGGCCTGCTCGAGGGGGCGTCGGCGCCGGGAGCGGACGGGCCGCCGGCCCGCAAGCGCACCAAAGAGCGCAAGCTCGCGACCTGTCGCACGTGCGGGACCGTCCTGGAGTCCGCGGCCGAACGGACCACCGGGCGCTGCGCGACCTGCCCGGCGACCTATGACGAGGCGACGTTCGAGGCGCTCCGGACGTGGCGGAGTCTGGTGGCCAAGGCAGCCAAGTGGCCGGCGTACGTCATTTTCACGGACGCGACATTGACGGCAATCGCCGAGGCGTCGCCCGAGGACGAAGCGTCGTTGGCGCGGATTTCCGGTGTGGGACAACGCAAATTGGCACTCTACGGCGATGCGGTTCTGGCAGTCCTCGGGGGCGGCGACCCGGCTCAGGCGGCTGCCGAGATCAAGAAATGAGCAACGACTCGATAATTCGGATGACAGCCACCCCTAGGTGCGTCTACCCTCACTGAGGACGCCACCCGGCGCTCACCCTTGGCTCACGACCTGATCGAAGGAGGCAACCGTAATGAGCAACAGCATGATCCCCACCTGGACCCCGCTGTCGATGGCGGCTGCCTGCGCGCAGGTCGGTGTCGTCGTCCGGGGTCGCGGTCACGTCTTCGTGAGCTCTGTCGATCTCGCCCGCTCCCTCGACCAGACCGCATACGCCACCAAGACCGCCTTCGCCACCAAGATCACCGGATCTCCGCCTGGAGTCGCCCCGTGACACCACGTCACAGGCCCTGACCTCCAGGCCGCGGATCCGATACAGGATCCGCGGCCTTCGTCATTCCTGGGCATTCCCAGACGACGGGCCTTCCGACACAACTGAATCCGGGACGCAGATGCCAACCACCGCCCTGCACGACCAGACCTGTCACACGCAGGACAGCGCCGGACCCGGCGCACCACACCACCGCCATACCCGGCGGACGACCAAGGAGGTGACCCACCCCATGCGGCTCACAGCGCTGCTCGACTTCGGCTCCACGGCCACTCTCACCGAGGGGGAGATCCCGTGCCAGTCCAACGACCCCGAACTGTGGTTCGCGGACACCCCGGAGGGCGTCGAGTTCGCCAAGGCGCTCTGCGTCAGCTGCCCGATGATCGAGGCGTGCCTTAACGGCGCCCTCTCCCGGCGCGAAGCCGCCGGTGTCTGGGGTGGTCAGTACTTCGTCGATGGTGTCGTCGTCGCCCGCAAGCGGCCCCGTGGCCGTCCCCGCAAGGACTCCTACGCCGCCTGACCGGCGCGCCCGCCTGGCTGCGCAGCCTCTGCTAGCAGAGGTTAGTCACATCAGCACACCTTGCTAGGTCTGCTGATGTCACCAACCTCTGCTAGCAGAGGTTCCTCGGGAGCGGCAAGTAGGCTCGCGGCCGTGCGTGCTCTCCACCCCGACCATGAACGGGTCGTCACGGCGTTGACGACCCCGGATCTCGCCGCCGTCGTCGATCTCGTCGTCTGGGTCGCGCCGGACCCGGACGGCACCCCCGTTGCGCATGCCGCCAACCACCTCGGGCGGGTGCGGCTGGAGCCGGGCGGACGGCATACCGTCCTCGCCGGACGCGACCCCATCGTCAGCGAGGACCCGCTCGCCTTCTTGCCGTATGCCGCGGAGCTGGCCCACCCGTCGCCTCCGGTCTCCACGCACAATGCGTATCCGCTTGCGGCGGAACGGCTCTTGAGTTTCTTCGCCGATCCGGACCGCAGCCCCGACATCGCGATCGTGCACACGCCCGGCCACTACTTCCCCGACGAGGGCGGGCACGTGGGCGAGCACGGTTCCCTCGACGTCATCCAGTCGCGAGCGCCGCTGATCGTCAGCGGCGCACGGGTCGAAGCCCGCGGCCTCGTCGACGAATGGGCGCGCCTGATCGATGTCGGGCCGACGCTGGCCTATCTCGCAGGCGTGCCCGAGTCCGACCTGCGCGACGCCAAGGGCGACCCGCTCGACGGGCGCGTGTTGCGCCGGTATCTGAACGAGGGGCCGATCGGTCCCGTCGTCGGCATCCTCTGGGACGGCGGCCACTGCGGCGACCTGCTGCACCTCGCCGAGTCCGGCGACCTGCCCGGCGTCGCCCGGCTCATCGCCCGCGGCACGGCCCTGCGTGGCGGGGCGATCGCGCAGTTCCCCAGCATCACGCTGACCAACCACACCTCGATCCTCACCGGCGTCGGCCCGGGCCGGCACGGCGTGCTGGGCAACGTCTACGTCGACCGGGCGACGGGCGAGCGGGTCGTCCCCAACGACGAGACCACCTGGCACCGCAGCAGCGAATGGCTTCACGACTCGGTCCGTACCGTCTTCGAGATGGTCGCCGACCACATCCCCGTCCCGGACGTGGCGGCCGATGCCGACGACGCTGCTCTCGCGGCGGCGCGCTTCCTGCGACCGCGCACCGCGAGCGTCGACGAGGCGATCGACCGCGGCGCCGACTATTCGACGATGCAGATCATCCGCGCAAGCGGCAGCAGCCGCGGAGCGGGCGGCCTCGGGGATCAGTTGCCCGATCCGCATACCTCACCGTTCGTCCACGAACCGGAGCACCTGGAGGACAGCTATTTCCGGTGGAGCGTGCAGGTCGACGATCTCGGGCTGCAGCAGATGCGCCAGCTCTTCGCCGGCCCCGACCACCTGCCCACCCTGACCTGGTGGGCCAATGTCGTCACCGACGCCGGGCATCATGGTGGCGGTCCGCGTTCGTCGATGGCGCGAGATGCGTTGCGGCAGGCCGATGCTCGGCTCGTCGCCTTCCTCGACCACCTCGACGGGCTCGGCGTGACCGACCAGGTGACCTTCATCCTCACGGCCGATCACGGCTTCGAGGGGTCGGACCCGGCGATCACCGGGTCGTGGGCGCCGGCGCTTGCGGCACTGGGCATACCGCTGCGCGACGAAGGACCCGGTCTGATCTACCTGGGCTGACCCCACCGGCAGCGCGAACTCATCGGCGCGGCAGCCGGGAGCCTTGGCGCGCAAGCCATTCCGTGAATCGCTCACCGCCGATCTCGGCGTCGTCCCGCGGCAGCACGGCGCCGGCCGCGAAGGCCTTGAGGGTCGCGCCGAGCGGGGGCATCTCGAGCCGGCGGGGAGCCGACGTGCCGAGGTGCGCGGCGACGAGGTCGGTGATCTCGGCGGCCTCGAAGCGATCGGGGCCGGCCAACTCGCGGGCTCGGGTGAAGCCGTCCGGCCGAGACGAGACGGCGATCTCGGCGAGACGCCGGCCGACCCACGTGATGTCGACCGGCTGGATGGACAGCCCTCGCACGCCCACGGCGACCGGACCCAGCCGCATACCGGCCATGACCGCGGCGAGTGAGTGGAACTGCGTGGCGCGCACGACGGTCGCCGGGACTGGCGCGTCGGCGAGGACCTGCTCGGCCGCGAGCTTCGCGCGGTAGTAGGGGTAAGGGTTGCGGTCCACCCCGACGATGGAGATGTAGACGAGGTGAGGGGGAGCGGGGAGCCCGGCCGCGGTCTCGGCGAGGGTGCGGGTGCCCCCGAGCGTCACCGTCTTCCAGTGCCACGGCCGCAGGCTGTCCGCCGTGTGCACGGCCGCGTCCGCGTCGCGCAGGCACTCGGCCAGGCCGGCGCCGGTGCGCAGGTCCACCCCCGTGCGCCGGCTCGCGATCACGGCCTCGTGCCCCCCGTCCTGCAGGGCGGAGACGACTGCGCGGCCGAGGTTGCCCAGCCCGCCGGTGACGACGACTCGCATGACGACGATGGTGCCAGAGTGCTGCGGATAGGGTCCAGGAGTGGACGAGCTGGTGGACGGGTGGCCCTTCTGGGCCGTCTACCTGCTGTTCTTCTGCGGGGCGATGGTGCGGGCGCACGTGACGTATGCCGCCGGCCGAGGTCTGCGCGCCGGTGCCACGCGCGCTGCCCACCCGACGGCGGCCGACACGTGGCTGGCGCGCCTGAGCCGGCACATCGACCGGCCCGGGGTGCAGCGCGCCGAACGTCTGATGTCGCGGTATGGCGCGCCCCTGGTGACCCTCTCCTTCCTCACCGTCGGGATCCAAACGGTGCTCAACGCCGCCGCGGGGGCCCTGCGGATGGACCTACGCCGCTATACGCCGGCCGCCGTGGTCGGTTCGCTGCTGTGGGCCGGGGTCTATACGACAGCGGGCTTCGCGGCCCTCGACGTCGTGCGGGGCACCTTGCCCTGGTGGTGGCTACTCATCGCCCTGGGGCTGGTGACCCTTGTGGTCTTGGTCACGAGGCTGGTTCGCGGACGCGTTGAATCGCAAACTGCGACAACGGATGACACCCATCTCGGGGATGACGATGCGTCGGCCCCGTGAGCCGGGGTGGTCACCTGGTGAACGGCGCATCCCGAGTCCTGGACGGCACCTAAGCTGGCCATGCACAGCGTCGTGCCGTCCCGGCCCTCCCGACGGGCCACCCGGGGTCAGCCCGGGCATACGCACACCCACCGAAGGACAAAGATCGTGACCAAGCCGGTCGTGCTCATCGCCGAGGAACTCTCACCCGCCACCATCGACGCGCTCGGTCCCGACTTCGAGGTGCGCACCTGTGATGGCGCCAATCGCTCCGAGTTGCTGGGGGCTCTGCCGGAGGCCGAAGCCGTCCTCATCCGGTCGGCCACGAAGATGGACGCCGAGGCCATTGCCGCCGCCAAGAGCCTGAAGGTCATCGCCCGCGCCGGCGTCGGCCTCGACAATGTCGACGTCCCGGCCGCGACCAAGGCGGGTGTCATGGTCGTCAACGCGCCCACGTCGAATATCACCAGCGCCGCCGAACTGGCCGTCGGCCTCATGCTCGCCGCCGCCCGCAATATCGCCCCCGCCAACCAGGCGCTGAAGGGCGGGGCGTGGAAGCGCAGCATGTATGGCGGTGTCGAACTGCTCGACAAGAAGGTCGGCATCGTCGGGTTCGGCCGCATCGGCCAGCTCGTCGCCGAGCGGCTCAAGGGCTTCGGTATGGAGATCCTCGCCTACGACCCGTACGTCTCGGCGCAGAAGGCCGGCGCCCTGGGCGCGCGCCTGGTCACGCTGGATGAGTTGCTGGCCGAGTCGGACTTCATCTCGATCCACCTGCCCAAGACGGCCGAGACCCTCGGGCTCATCGGCACCGAGGCGCTGGCCAAGGCCAAGCCGGGCGTCATCATCGTCAACGCGGCCCGCGGCGGCATCATCGACGAGGCCGCGCTGGCCGACGCCATCGCGTCCGGGCACATCGGCGGGGCCGGGCTCGACGTCTTCGCCGCGGAACCCACCACCGAGTCGCCGCTCTTCGACCACGAGAAGGTCGTCGTCACCCCGCACCTCGGCGCCTCGACGGAGGAGGCGCAGGAGAAGGCCGGAATCTCGGTCGCGAAGTCGGTGCGCCTGGCACTGGCCGGCGACATCGTCCCCGATGCGGTCAACGTGGCGGGTGGCGTCATCGCCGAGGAGGTCCGTCCGGGTATCGACCTCGTGGAGAAGCTCGGCCGGATCTTCACCGCCGTCGCCGGGTCGGTGCCGGTGCAGCTCGACATCGACGTGCGCGGCGAGATCACCGAGTTCGACGTCTCCATCTGGAAGCTCTCGGCGCTCAAGGGCCTGTTCACCGACATCACCAACGAGCCGGTCACCTATGTCAACGCACCGCTGATGGCCCAGGAGCGCGGCTGCGAGGCGCGCCTGATCACCCACCCGGTGGCGGAGGAGTTCCGCAATGTCACGACCCTGCGCGGCACCCTGGCCGACGGCTCGATCGTCGAGGTCGCCGGCACGCTGACCGGCCCGAAGATGGTGCAGAAGATCATCGGGGTCAACGGCTTCGACCTGGAAGTCCCGATCAGCACGCACATGGCGTTCCTGTCGTATGTCGACCGGCCCGGCGTCATCGGCGCCTTCGGTCGCCTGCTCGGGGACGCCGGCGTGAACATCGCCGGTATGCAGCTCTCCCGCAAGGAAGAAGGCGGCGCGGCTCTTGTCGTCCTCACCCTCGACTCGGCGATCCCGGCCCCCGTGCTGAGCGCCATCGCCGCCGAGGTCGACGCCACCCTCGCGGAAGTCGTGACGCTCGACTGACGGTCGCCCGCGCCAGATGGCGAGATAGCCGTATCACCTGCCGAGAACCCGCCCTAGGGTTGCGACATGTCCGACACCGCCATGTCGCCCGGTTCCCGCACCATCGACCTCGCCGTCATCGGCGGGGACGGCATCGGACCGGAGGTGGTGGCAGAGGGCCTGAAGGTGCTTGAGGCGGTCGGCGCGAGCGAGGGGCTGACCTTCGCGCGCACCGAATACGACCTCGGTGCCAAGCGCTGGCACGCGACGGGGGAGACGCTGCCGGACTCGGTCGTCGAAGAGCTGCGCGGGCAGGACGCGATCCTGCTCGGCGCGATCGGCGACCCGACCGTGCCGAGCGGGGTGCTGGAGCGCGGCGTGCTGTTGCCGCTGCGCTTCGCGCTGGACCACTACGTCAACCTGCGGCCGGCCAAGCTCTTCCCCGGCGTCGCCAGCCCGCTCGACGTCTCGGCGGTCGCCCCCAACGGCATCGACTTCGTCGTCGTGCGCGAGGGCACCGAGGGGCCGTATGTCGGCAATGGCGGCACCGTCCGCGAGGGCACGCCCCACGAGATCGCGACCGAGGTCAGCGTCAACACCCGCTTCGGCGTCGAGCGGGTCGTGCGCGACGCCTTCGCCCGGGCGCAGGCGCGGCCGCGCAAGCACCTGACCCTGGTGCACAAGCACAACGTCCTCGTCAACGCCGGGCACCTGTGGCGGCGCACCGTCGACGAGGTGGGCGCGGAGTTCCCGGACGTCGAGACGGCATACCAGCACGTCGACGCGGCGACGATTTTCATGGCCACCGACCCGGGCCGCTTCGACGTCATCGTCACCGACAACCTCTTCGGGGACATCATCACCGACATCGCCGCGGCGATCGCGGGGGGCATCGGGCTGGCCGCCAGCGGAAATATCAATCCGACCGGCGCCGCACCGAGCATGTTCGAGCCGGTGCACGGGTCGGCTCCCGATATCGCCGGCCAGGCCAAGGCCGACCCGACCGCGACCGTCCTGTCCGTCGCCATGCTGCTCGAGCACCTCGGGTATGCCGACGCCGCCGCCAGGGTGGACGCCGCGGTGGCCGCCGATCTCGCCGAACGTGGCACCGCCGCCCGCTCGACCACCGAGGTCGGCGACGCCATCGCCGCCCGACTCTGACCCGGCGGACAACCACCGGCCCAGACAACCACCGGCCCAGACCAGCAACGGCCCAGACAAGCACCGGGCCAGACAAGCACCGGGCCAGACAAGCACCGGGTTGACTATCGGTGTCGGTGGTGATCACAACCACGACCGATGGCCAGCGACGTCGACATCCGTGGCGGCGGCAGGTGCGGCGACCAAGTACGGTTGGTGAAGGCCCTGTCGACCGAAGGGATGGCTGCGATGACCGCGCTCTCGTTCACCCACACGCCCAACGCCAACCCGGCCAGCGACGCCGACCGGGCGGCGATCCTGGCCGACCCGGGGTTCGGCAAGCACTTCACCGACCACATGGTCACGGCCACGTGGACCACGGACGCGGGCTGGCACGACGGGGTGGTCACGGCATACGGGCCCATCTCCCTCATGCCGTCGGCGGCCGTGCTGCACTATGCACAGGAGATCTTCGAGGGGCTCAAGGCCTACCGACACGAGGACGGATCGGTGTGGGGCTTCCGCCCCCACGCGAACGCGCAGCGGATGGCGCGCAGCGCGACGCGACTGGCGCTGCCGCCGCTGCCGGAGGAGGATTTCCTCGCCTCGCTGCGGGCGATCGTCGAGGCCGACAAGGCGTGGGTGCCCGAGCCGGGCGAGTCGGGGGAGAAGAGCCTCTATTTGCGGCCGTTCATGTTCGCCAGCGAGGCCTTCCTCGGCGTGCGGCCGGCGGCCGAGGTGACCTACAGCGTGATCGCCTCGCCGGCGGGCGCCTATTTCGCCGGCGGCCTGAAGCCGGTGACGCTGTGGATCAGCGAGCACTACGCCCGCGCCGGTGCCGGCGGCACGGGCGCGGCGAAGTGCGGCGGCAACTATGCGTCCTCGCTCGCCGGGCAGCTGGAGGGCGCCGAGCACGGGTGCGATCAGGCGGTCTTCCTGGACTCCTCGACGCACTCCTACATCGAAGAGCTCGGCGGGATGAACCTCTTCTTCGTCACCAAGGACCACCGGCTCGTGACGCCCGAGCTGACCGGGACGATCCTCGAAGGCGTCACGCGCAGTTCGATCCTCGACCTGTCGAAGGAACTCGGGCTCGACCCGGAGGAGCGGCGCATCGAGATCGAGGAGTGGAAGGACGGGGTGCGGTCCGGAAACATCGTCGAGATCTTCGCGTGCGGCACCGCGGCCGTCGTCACACCGGTCGGCGAACTGCGCTGGGAGGGCGGCCAGGCGCCGTCGACGGCCGGCGAGGCCGGTGGCGAGGTCACCAATGCGATCCGCTCGCGGTTGCTCGACGTGCAGTATGGCCGGGTCGAGGACACCCACGGCTGGCTCACCCAGCTCGCCTGATCGGGTCGCTGCTGCCTGGTATGCCGTCTGTCCCGCCGGTTCTCAGGCCGCCCGTGGCCGGGCGGCCCCGAGTGATCGCCACCGATCTCGACGGAACACTGTTGCGCTCGGACGGCAGCGTCTCGCCGCGCACCGCGGCGGCACTCGCGGCAGTCGCCGAGGCCGGGATCCTCACGGTGCTCGTCACGGCGCGCCCACCGCGGTGGTTGCACGACCTGAGTCACGTGGTGGGCGCGCACGGCATCGCCATCTGTGGCAACGGGGCCTTCGTCTATGACGTGGTTTCGCGTGCGGTGGTGGAGGTGCACACCTTCGCGCCGGCAGCAGTCGCCGAGGTCGTGGCCGATCTGCGAAAGCGATTGCCACACATCACTTTTGCCGCTGAGACCGCGGTCGGCTGCTTCGTCGAGGAGAGCTGGCCGAACCCGCACGAGGAGGATGCCGACGCGCGCACGATGATCCCGCTGATCGAGTCGCTCGTCGCCAGCCAGGACGCCGGGCACCGGATCGGCAAACTGCTGGCGCTCGCGCCCGGTGACCCGACGGACGCCTTCCTCGCCGCCGTGGCCGAAGTGGCCGGCGAGGCCGCTGTGCTCGCGTATTCGGGGGCCTTCGGGCTCGCCGAGCTCAACCCGCCCGGGGTGACCAAGGCCGCCGGCCTGGAGCGGTGGTGCGCCGAGCGTGGGGTCGCGGCCGCAGACGTGTGGGCGTTCGGGGATATGCCCAACGACCTGCCGATGCTCACCTGGGCCGGCCGGTCCTTCGCCATGGGCAATGCGCACCCCGACGTGCTCGCCGCCACGACCGATCGGTGTCGCACCAATGACGAGGACGGCGTCGCGACTGTCTTGGAAGAACTCGTGGAAATAGGCTGCTAGGTCGAAATAGGCTCTTAGAGAAACCAACTCGATAGCACCGCAGGTGCCCGACGCGTGCGGCGCCTAGAATCGCAGGGACACATGCCTTGGGCACCAATCGGATCAGGACCAGCCATGCCTACGTCAGCCGCCGCCCGCGCACTCCCCGTTCGCCGTGTGGGGACAACCCTCGGCTCGCTCGTCACCGATCTGGCGTGCGTCGGGGTCTTCGCACTGATCGGCAGAGCCGAGCACGACGAGGGCCTGAGTCTCGGCGGCTGGTTCGACACGGCGTGGCCCTTCCTGGCCGGGCTCGGGGTCGGTTGGCTCGGGGTGCTGCTCATGCGCGACCGGCCGGCACCGTGGCTGGTGCGGCCGGGAGTTGTCATCTGGCTGGCCACCGTGATCGTCGGGATGCTGCTGCGCGTGGTCATCGACGCCAGCACGGCAACCTCGTTCATCGTCGTGGCGCTGGTCTTCAACGGCCTGCTGCTCGTCGGGTGGCGCGTCTTCATCCAGCTCAGCCAGTTCTTCTCGCGGTGGGCCGACCGGATGGGCACCGAGCGGGCCCGCCGGGACCGCGCGGCCCAGCGCAGGGCAGCGGTGCGCGGTCGGCGGTGACACACCGGCATACGGACAGCCCTTGGCAATCGCGTGAGGAATGTGCTTGAGTGACGGCGTGACCTTCGCGAGCATCATTATCGAATAGCGCAACGAGACCTCCTCGTTGCGCCGACCTCCCTGCCCGGGAGGTTTTTTCTTGCCCGCGAACGCCGCACCGACCGACGACCACGACCAAGGACCGACATGAACGACCTGCACGTCTACGACACCACTCTGCGCGACGGCGCGCAGCAGGAGGGCTTGAACCTCTCGGTGACAGACAAGCTCGCGATTGCCGCCCACCTCGACGAGTTGGGGGTCGGTTTCATCGAAGGCGGGTGGCCGGGGGCGAACCCCAAGGACACCGAGTTCTTCCGGCGAGCTCAAACAGAGCTCCAGCTGAAGAACGCCACGCTTTCGGCTTTCGGCGCGACCCGCCGGGCCGGTGGGCGGGCAGAGTCAGATCCGCTCGTGCGGGCGCTCCTGGACTCCGGAGCTCCCGTCGTCACTCTCGTGGCCAAGAGCCACGTGGGGCATGTCGAGCGGGCCCTGCGGACGACGCTCGAGGAGAACCTCGAGATGATCCGCGACACCGTCACCTTCCTCAGGGGTGAAGGACGACGGGTCTTCCTCGACGCCGAGCACTTCTTCGACGGCTATACGACGAATCGGTCGTATGCCGTCGAGGCCGTGCGTGCCGCTGCAGAGGCCGGCGCCGAGGTGATCGCGTTGTGCGACACCAATGGTGGGATGCTGCCGAACCAGGTCGCCGATGTCGTCGGCGATGTCGTCGGCGCGACCGGGGCACGGATCGGGATCCACTGCCACAACGACACCGGCTGCGCCGTGGCCAACTCGATGGCGGCGCTCGATGCCGGGGCGACGCACGTGCAGGGCACGATCAACGGGTATGGCGAGCGGACCGGCAACGCCAATCTCGTCACCATCGTCGCCAACCTCCAGATCAAGCAGGGGCGCGAGTTGGTGGAGCCGCACCGGCTCGCGGAGGCGACGCGAATCTCGCACGCCATCAGTGAGATCACGAATGTCGCGCCCTATGGGCGGCAGCCCTATACGGGGTCGTCGGCGTTCGCGCACAAGGCCGGCCTGCACGCCAGCGCCATCAAGGTCGACCCCGATCTCTATCAGCACACCGACCCGAAGTCGGTCGGCAACGACATGCGAATGCTGGTCTCCGACATGGCCGGTCGCGCGTCCATCGAGCTCAAGAGCCGCGAACTCGGCCTCGCCCTCGACGGCGCCGACGAGCAGGACGCGGCCAAGCTGGCCCAGGTGCTCGCGAACGTCAAGGACAAGGAGATGCGCGGCTATACCTTCGACGCGGCGGACGCGAGCTTCGAACTGTTGCTGCGCCGTGAACTCAACGGCGGCCTGCCCGACTTCTTCGATGTCGAGTCCTGGCGCGTCATCACCGACAGCCGCGGCGACGACGACGCCCTGTCCGAAGCGACCGTCAAGGTGAGCGCCGGCGGCGAGCGGGTCGTCAAGACGGGCGAGGGCAACGGCCCCGTCAATGCATTGGATCAGGCTCTGCGGGAAGCCCTTTCGACGGCATACCCGGAGATCTCCCACCTCGAGCTCGTCGACTACAAGGTGCGCATCCTCGACACCGAGCACGGCACCGACGCCATCACCCGCGTCCTCATCGAGACCTCCGACGGATCGACGACCTGGTCGACGATTGGCGTCGCGGCCAACATCCTCGAAGCGAGCTGGGACGCCCTGCTGGAGTCGGTGACCTACGGCCTGATCCGCGCCGGGGTGGAGCCCCGGCGCGGATAGGTGGAGCCACTCACTCGCCCTTGCCGTTGACGAGCTGGCGGAGGCTATGCCGGATCTCGACCAGATCTACGGCGTCCGTCATCACCTGGTCGATGTCCTTGCAGGCGGCGGGAATCTCGTCGATGAAGGCCGAGCTGTCGCGGAACTCGATGCCCGCCATCGACTCGCGCACCTGCTCGAGGGTGTCGGTCCGGCGGGCCGAGCTGCGTGAGTGCACCCGGCCGGCATGGGGCGCCGAATCCAAGGCGAGCCGATTGCCCAGTCCGGCAACGACATACGACGCAGTGCCCATCGACCCGGGGATGAGCCCCGGCTCACCTGATCGTCGTGTTGCGAGCGCCTGCCGACAGCGGGATGGCGCGCTCGATCAACTCGCGGACGGCGCGCCGGTCGGGCGGCAGGTCGTCCTCGGTGAATTGCGTTCGCACGGCGATCATTCCGCAGCCGATGTCGACCCCGATCGCCGCCGGGATGATCGCGCCGAGCGTCGGGATGACCGACCCGACCGTCGCGCTCTTGCCCAGGTGGGCGTCCGGCATCAGGGCGACGTGCGGGAAGACGAACGGCATGGCCGCTGTGGTCTCGGCCTGTGCCCGGGTCTGGCCGTCGAGGATGCTCGCCCAGTTCATCAGGCGCGCGGTGATCTGCTCCATCGGATTGTCTTTCGTGTCCTTCCACTCCCGCCGGGTCGGCTGAGCCCACCCACGATAGGGCAGTTCACCGGGCGGGCGTCGCGCCTTTTTCGGGCACGCTATCGCGCGCGTGGGAACGCAAGGATCGACCGAAGTCGTAGGCCGCGGGAGCGCGCGTCGACCTTCGACCGATGTGCGATGTCGCCTGTGTCGGCTGGACTCTGGGTATGACAGTGACGACGGCACGGGAGGGCGGTGTGGCGGAGAAGCAGGGTCAGGTGTGGCGCCTCCAGGTCGGACCGCGGGTGCACGAGGTGATCTCGCGCGAGGCCACCGTCACCAAACGCGAGATTGTCTGGCAGGTCGACGGCAAGCTGGTCGCGACCAAGACGACGAGCGAGGAGAAGGTCGTTCTCACGCCCGAGGAGCAGGGTGCACACCTCGGGGCGATCCGCGTGATTCACACGGCGTTCAACGCACCTCGCCGGGCCATCTGGTTCGAAGGACAGGGCGCCTCCGCCCAGGCCCTGACCGGGCTGGGCGGTGTGGACATGGAGCCGGAGGCCGGGTCCCCGGTGGCCGTGCGTGAGGAGAGAATGGCCCGTCGGCCGGGGCTGTATGCCGCCCGGCACGTCGCGGGCGGGGTCATGAAGGTCGTCGGGCCGGTCATCGTCGCGTGGCTGATCGCCCGCTCCGCCGGGCTGTTGCCGGGCCTTGACCTTAACCTGCCGCGGATTCCGTTGCCGGACATCGACCTTCCTGACTTCCCCTGGCCGGACATCAACCTGCCGAGCATCCCGTGGCCGGACTGGAACGCCCCGGGCTGGCTGGTCTGGATCGTCGGGCATGCGCAATACGTCGTGCCCATTCTGATCGGTATCGCCGTGGCGCGCAGCGAGATTCGCCGTCGGCAGACGACTGCTCAGCGCCGTGAAAAGCTGCGCTCCCGAGACCTGGACCAGGAGTCGAAAGAGCGCGACACGCCGTAATGGCACGCGCTTTACGGCGTGTCGTGCACTTTCGACGTGGCTTCAGCGACGTCGTCGAGGACGGCGAGCAGCCGCAGCCGTAGGGCGTTGGAGCGTTCGGCGAAGGCGCGCTGGCGGGCGGCATACTCCGCCTTGCCCTCGGGGGTCTCGATGCGCAGCGGGGGATAGCCGAGATCGGCGAGGTCGTAGGGGGAGGCCTGCATGTCGAGGGTGCGCAGATCGCGGGCCAGGTCGAAGGCGTCCAGCAGGATGTCGCCGGGTGTCAGTGGCGTGAGCTTGTGCGCCCACTTGTAGAGATCCATGCCGGCGTGCAGGCAACCGGGCTGCTCGTTGGCGACCTGCGTGTCCCGCGTGGGCTGGATCGTGTTGCGCGCCAAGGCATCCTGGGTGAAGAACCTGAAGGCGTCGAAGTGGCTGCACCGGATGGTGTGAGCTTCCACGACAGTGTCGGTGTCCTTGGGAGACAATCGCAGTGGGTATGCCGCGTGCCGGATCTGTTCCGGCGCAAGGCGATAGACCATCGCCCACTCGTGCAACCCGAAGCAGCCCGTGAAGCCCGGCCGGGAAGCGGTGGCGCGCAACAGTTGCCGGGTGAAGTCGATGGTGCCCCCGCGGCGGGCGACGAAGGCGGGGACGTCGAGACGGACGCTGCCGTCGTCATCGCTGACATAGCCAGGCCAGTGCGCGCGCGGGGTGTCGGCCGCGTCGGCCAGCGTGACGCCGGGCCCGGGGTGCCAGCGGCGCAGCTTGCCGGGGGTGAAGTTGTAGTACTCGAAGAGGAAGTCCTCGACGGGGTGCTTGGCGCCGCTCGCCCGGCGCGCGAGGTGACCGGCCGTCGCGGCGTCGGCCCGGGCCGCGTGGGCAGCCTCGTGGGCGATCCACTCCCCCCGGGGCATCGGGGTCCGGCTCATCCGCACCGGGTCACCCTAACCAGGTGAGGGCGAGCGGCATGCGGCCCTAGGGTGGAGGCCATGCGGATCGTGCGATTCACGGACGGGCAGGACCCGGCATACGGCGTCCTCGAGGAAGACGGGCAGGTCGTCGCCGAGATCGTCGGCGACCCGCTCTACCAGGGGGTGCAGTTCACGGGCAACCGGGTCGCGCTGAACCAGGTGCGGCTACTGGCGCCGGTCATACCGCGCAGCAAGATCATCGGCATCGGGCGCAACTACGCCGACCACGCCAAGGAGCTGGGCAACGAGGTCCCCACCTCCCCGATGGCCTTCTTCATCCCCAACACCGCCGTCGTCGGCCCGGACGACCCGGTCGTCATCCCCGATTTCGCCAAAGAGATCCACTACGAGGGCGAACTGGCCGTCGTCATCGGCCGCATCGCCAAGGATGTGCCGAGGGAGCGCTGGCAGGAGGTCGTCTTCGGCTACACGTGCGCCAATGACGTCTCGGCGCGCGACCTGCAGCGCGGCGACGGGCAGTGGGCGCGGGCCAAGGGCATGGACACCTTCTGCCCGCTCGGCCCGGCGATCGAGACCAGCCTCGACCCCTCCGACCTGCGCGTGATCACCCGCCGCGATGGCGAGGTCGTCCAGGACGGCACGACGGCCGACCTGATCTTCGACATCCCGACGCTCATCGAGTTCCTCAGCGCGGCATTCACCCTGCTGCCGGGCGATGTCATCCTCACCGGCACCCCCGCCGGCGTCGGGCCGGTCGATCACGGCCAGCGGGTCGAGGTGGAGATCGAGGGCATCGGCACCTTGGCCAACCCCTTCGTGCGCCGCTGACAACGGAAAGCACGGGCGTCCGGAGGCCGAGCCGATCAGTCTCGCGCCGGCAGCAGCCGAACGTCATATGCGGTCAGCTGCGCGTCCGCAGTGACGAGGACCAGATCCTCGGCGACGGCCTGGGCGATGAGCATCCGATCGAAGGGATCGCGGTGATGCCAAGGCAGCGCCGCTGCTCGCGCCCCGTGCTCGAGGGAGATGGTGAGCGCTTCGAACCCCTCCTCGGCGAGGATGCCGAGCAGGTCGCCGGGCAGGTCGAGCCTGCCGAGGGCTGCCTTGATCCCGAGTTCCCACGGGGTGACCGCGGAGATGAAGACGGACTCGGCCTCGGTGATCGCGGTCCGGGTGGTCGGCCCCAGGTCGCGAGAATCACCGAGCCACCAGACCAGGACGTGGCTGTCGAGGAGGAGCCGGCTCACGACTGGGCCGATGCCTCGAAATCGGCGAGTACCTCCGGATCGCTGTCGACGAGGTCGCCGCTGTAGCGGATCCGGCCGGCCCAGCGACCCGGCGACCGGTGAGGTCGTGGGTCGGACCAGGGCACGATGCGGGCCACCGGTCGGCCGCCGCGCGCAACGATCACCTCGGCACCGCCCTCGGCCTCGCGGATCAGCTCCGAGAGCCGGGACTTCGCCTGATGGGTGTTCACGACGATCCTGGTCATGGTCCTAGCTTAGCTAAGTCCCTTCTTGGGTGCGAGGATGTGGGTGCGAGGATGCGGCATAGCCGGACGCTGCGTACGCAGCGGCATCCATAGCGCGGCATACATAGCGGCGGCATACATAGAATCGAGGACACTATGAGCACCAAAGACCTCGGTCCGGTGCGGCTGCGCGTCGCCCCCTCTCCCACGGGGGACCCGCACGTCGGCACCGCCTATATGTCCCTGTTCAACCTCGCCTTCGCGCGCCAGCAGGGCGGCCAGTTCATCCTGCGGATCGAGGACACCGACCGCGCCCGCTTCCGCCACGACAGCGAGAAGCAGGTCTTCGACACCCTGCACTGGCTGGGGCTGACCTGGGACGAAGGCCCCGACATCGGCGGACCGGTCGGGCCCTACCGGCAGTCCGAGCGCCTCGCGACATACCAGCCGTATGTCGAGAAGCTGCTCAAGGAGGGCAAGGCCTACCACTGCTGGTGCTCGCCCGAGCGGCTGCAGGAGATGCGTGCGGAGCAGCAGAAGAACAAGCAGCCCACCGGATACGACCGGCTCTGCTACGGCAAGACCGAGGCGCAGCGGCGCGAACTGCCCGGTTTCAGCGAGACGCCCGTGGTGCGGATGCTCATCCCCGACGACGTGCCGCTGGAGTTCGACGACCTGATCCGGGGGAAGGTCAGCGCGCCCCGGCCCGACGACCAGGTGATCCTCAAGGCCGACGGGTTCCCGACCTACCACCTCGCGGTCGTCGTGGACGACCACGAGATGAAGGTGACGCACGTCGTCCGCGGCGAGGAGTGGATCTCCTCCACGCCCAAGCATCTGCTTCTCTATCGCTGGCTCGGGCTGGAGACCCCGAAGTTCGCGCACATGCCGCTGCTGCGCAACGAGGACAAGTCCAAGATCTCCAAGCGCAAGAACCCCGCGGCGCGGCTGACGTGGTTCGTCGAGCAGGGCTACCTGCCTGAGGCGCTCGTGAATTTCCTTGCGCTGCTTGCCTATCCGCCGGCTCAGGACGCCGAGGGCAATGACGTCGAGAAGTTCACGTTCGCGGAGTTCTCGCGGGACTTCGCGTGGGAGAAGGTCAACCCGGTGGGGCCGATCTTCGACCTCAAGAAGCTCGAGTGGCTCAACGGTGTCTACATCCGCGACCTCGAGCTGGGCGACTTCACCTCGCGCCTGTTGCCCTATCTCGAGCGCGAGGGCGTCTTGTCCGGCAATCCCGGCCTGGGCGAGCTCGGCCGGCTGCAGGACGTGGCCGCGCTGATCCAGACGCGCATCTCCCTGCTCAAGGACGCTGTCCCTCTCGTGCGGCCGTTCTTCGTCGGCGACGACATGCTCGAGATCGCCGAGGACGCCCGCGCCGGACTGGGCGAGGACGCCAAAGACGTGCTCGACAAGGCCATCGACGTGCTCGGCGACATCGACGACCATCTCGTCTCGCTCGTTGCCCCCAGCGCGTGGAATGCCGAGAACATCGAGGCCAAGCTGCGTGAGGCGATCGTCGACGGGTTGGGCAAGAAGGCGCGCGTCGCCTTCGGGCCGATCCGCGTCGCCGTCTCGGGCGCGAAGATCTCGCCGCCGCTGTTCGAGTCGATGGCGATCCTCGGCAAGACCTCGACCCTGGCCCGCCTCGTCGCCCTGCGCGACTCGCTCTGATCCCGCAGGATGCCGCACGGACCTCTGCCCGCCTGGGCGCGGGTGCGTGCGGTGCTGCTCGACGTCGACGACACGCTGATCGATACCCGGGCGGCGATGCACCAGGCGGGCACGGTCGCGAGCGGGGTGGTCTGGCCGGCCGCCGATCGGTCGCGAATCGCGTTGGCGGGCGAGCGTTTCCGCTCTGATCCCGACGGCTTCTTCGGCGCTTACACCCGCGGGGAGTCGACCTTCGACGCGATGCGGCGCGCCCGGATCGGCGCCCTGGCGACCTGGCTGGGGCAAGAGCTCGGCGAGGGCCATGCGGGGGCGTGGCTCGCGGCATACGAACCGGCCTTCGAGGCGGCCCTGAGGGCGCACACCGACGCCGAGGTGGCGTTGACGCGGCTCGCGGCGCACGGCATACCCGTGGGGTTCCTCACCAACTCCGGCGCCGACTACACCGCACGCAAGCTCGCACTCACCGGCCTCGGCGGGCTCGTCGACGTGATCTGCACCCGCGACACTCTCGGCTTCGGCAAGCCGGACGCGCGGGCGTTCCACGAGGCCTGCCGGCGGCTGGGCGCCGCGCCCGCCCAGACGCTGTATGTCGGTGACGAACTGCTCTCCGACGCGCTCGGCGCCGCCGACGCGGATATGCCAGCCGGCTGGCTCGTGCGCGACGGCGCACCCGACCCGGGCGAGGCGGACGTGGTGGCGGGGCGCGGCATACCGGTGCTGGCGAACCTGATCCAGGTCGCCGACGGGCTCGGTTGCCCATGATCCGGCGATTTTGGAGCGCGCGCGGATGCCGGTAGTATTGCCCCTCGGTTCACCGCTCGCGCGTGCCTCGGCATGAAGGGGCGGGGATACCCCTTGGGGTATAGTGTAATTGGCAACACTAGTGATTCTGGTTCACTCATTCTAGGTTCGAGTCCTGGTACCCCAGCGCAGTTCGGCGCCTCGCGCTGATTGGGAGATTGCCTATCCACCCGGGTATGGTTGCTCCGCTGTAGCACGGCCCCGTTGTGTAGCGGTCTAGCACGCCGCCCTCTCAAGGCGGTAGCGCGGGTTCGAACCCCGTCGGGGCTACGCGAGAGAAAGGCCCCCTGTCCTCACGACAGGGGGCCTTTCTGCGCCTCCGGCGCTCTCGCGGAGGGAGCGTATTCGGGGGCTCAGTGCGCGGCGGCCCTGGCCGCGGCGGCCTCCTGGGCGGCGGCGTGCCGGGCGAGGACCTCGGTGAGCTTGTTGGCGCCGGCGATGACGGTGGCCGCGTGCAGGCGGCCGGGCTGGCGGGAGAGACGCTCGATGGGGCCGGAGATCGACACGGCGGCGATCACGCGGCCGGAGGGGGATCGCACGGGCGCCGAGACCGACGCGACGCCGGGTTCGCGCTCGCCGACGCTCTGGGCCCAGCCCCGGCGACGCACGCCGGAGAGGGTCGTGGCATTGAAGGCCGCCCCGTGCAGGCCGCGGTGTAGTCGGTCCGGCTCCTCCCAGGCGAGCAGCACCTGGGCGGCCGAGCCGGCGTGCATCGACAAGGTCGCCCCGACGGGTATGGAATCACGCAGCCCGACGGGTCGCTCCGCGGCCGAGACGCAGACGCGGTAATCGCCCTGGCGGCGGAAGAGCTGGGCGGACTCGTTGGTGTGATCGCGCAGGGCGCCGAGGACCGGGCCGGCCGCCGCGAGCAGCCGGTCCTCACCGGCCGAGGCGGCCAGTTCGCCCAGGCGCGGGCCGAGCACGAAACGCCCCTGCAGGTCACGCGCGACGAGGCGGTGGTGCTCCAGCGCGACGGCCAGACGATGCGCCGTCGGGCGGGCCAATCCGGTCGCCGTCACCAACTGGGCCAGGGTCGCCGGGCCGGACTCCAGAGCACCCAAAACGACAGCGGCCTTGTCGAGGACGCCGACCCCACTCGAGTTGTCCATGCATTGATATTGCCGTCTCATTGCCTGAGACGCAAGTCCTGGGCCTTCGCGCGCGTGGAAACCTTCCAGAAAGGTCGCAGCACGTGACCCGAATCCGCGCCCACCAGGGGCCGTCGGACGTGGCGTTGGAGGCAATGATGGCAGGAACACTGGCAGAGAAGATCTGGGCGGACCACGTCGTCCGCAGCGCCGAGGGCGAACCCGACATTCTCTACATCGACCTGCACCTGATCCACGAGGTCACCTCGCCCCAGGCCTTCGACGGGCTCCGGCTCGCCGGCAGGCCCGTCCGGCGCCCGGACCTCACCCTCGCGACCGAGGATCACAACGTCCCCACCACGCCGGGTCCGATCACCGACCCGGTCAGCCTGACGCAGGTGGAGACCTTGCGCCGCAACTGCGAGGAGTTCGGCGTCACGATCTACCCGATGGGCGACGCCGAGCAGGGGATCGTCCACGTCGTCGGGCCGCAGCTCGGCCTGACCCAGCCCGGGATGACCATCGTCTGCGGTGACAGCCATACCTCCACCCACGGCGCATTCGGGGCCCTCGCCTTCGGCATCGGCACCTCCGAGGTCGAGCACGTGCTCGCCACCCAGACGCTGCCGCTGAAACCGTTCAAGACGATGGCCGTCAATGTCGACGGCGACCTCGCCGACGGGGTCACCGCCAAGGACATCATCCTCGCCGTCATCGCCAAGATCGGCACCGGCGGCGGCCAGGGCTATGTCCTCGAATACCGCGGCGAGGCGATTCGCAATCTCTCCATGGAGGCGCGAATGACGGTGTGCAATATGTCGATCGAGGCCGGTGCCCGCGCCGGTCTCATCGCCCCGGACCGGACGACATACGACTATCTGCAGGGCCGCGACCACGCGCCGACCGGCGCGGAGTGGGAGGCCGCGGTCGGCTACTGGGAGACGTTGCGCACCCACGACGATGCCGTCTTCGACGCGGTCGTCGACATCGACGCGGCTACCTTGACCCCCTTCGTCACGTGGGGCACAAACCCCGGGCAGGGCGCGCCGCTCGGGGCGAGCGTGCCCGACCCCGCGCTGATCCCCGACGAGACCGAGGCCCGCGCCGCCGAGGCCGCACTCGCCTATATGGGCCTGACAGCGGGAACACCGTTGCGGGAGATCGCCGTTGACACCGTCTTCGTCGGCTCGTGCACCAACGGCCGCATCGAGGACCTGCGCGCCGCAGCCGCCGTCCTCAAGGGCCGCAAGGTGGCCGACGGCGTGCGGATGCTCGTCGTCCCGGGGTCCGCTCGCGTCCGGCTGGAGGCCGAGGCCGAGGGACTCGGAGAGGTCTTCGAGGCCGCGGGCGCCGAATGGCGGTTGCCGGGCTGCTCGATGTGCCTCGCGATGAATCCCGACAAGCTGGCACCGCAGGAGCGCAGTGCCTCCACGTCCAACCGCAACTTCGAAGGCCGGCAGGGCAAGGGCGGGCGCACCCATCTCGTCAGTCCCCTCGTCGCCGCCGCCACCGCCGTCCGCGGAACGCTGTCCAGCCCCGCCGACCTCGCGCCGCTCGCCACTGCCACCGGAGAGGAACACTGACATGGAGGCCTTCACCAGCCACACTGGCATCGGGGTTCCGTTGCGCCGCAGCAATGTCGACACCGACCAGATCATCCCGGCCGAATATCTCAAGCGGGTTACCAAGTCCGGTTTCGAGGACGGGCTGTTCGCCGCCTGGCGCCGTGACGACTCCTTCATTCTCAACAACGCCGACTACGCCGGCGGCTCGGTTCTCGTCGCCGGCCCCGACTTCGGCACCGGCTCCTCGCGCGAGCATGCGGTGTGGGCGCTGATGAACTACGGCTTCCGCGTCGTCATCTCCAGCCGCTTCGCCGACATCTTCCGCGGCAACTCCGGCAAGCAGGGCCTGCTCACCGCCGTCGTGAGTCAGGACGATGTCGAGTTGCTCTGGAAGTACCTCGAGAACGAGCCAGGTGCTTCTGTCACAGTCGATTTGGCGTCGCGCACCATCACCGCCGGAGACATCGTGGCCGGCTTCGAGGTCGACGATTACACCCGCTGGCGCCTCCTCGAGGGTCTCGACGACATCGGCCTGACGCTGCGCCACGAGCCGGATATCACCGCGTACGAGGGGAATCGGCCGGCGTTCAAGCCCGTCGTGGCCCCTGGCTGAGAGCGGGATTTGACGCTAATCCGTTGCGACACGGCGAAACTCACCGTGCGGTGATTCTGGACTAACGGGCGATTGAGTCCTACCGTCAACAGCGAGACCGTTTTTCGAACAGCGGCGGTCTCGTTGGGTCGCCGGCCCCTCCGGCATTGACACGATGGAGAAAGACTCGTGAACAAGGCAGATCTGGTTCAGGCGATCGAGGGCAAGCTCGGCAGCCGCAAGGCCGCCACTGACGCGGTCGAGACCATTCTCGAAACGATCGTCGCCGAGGTTTCCAAGGGCGGCAAGGTTGCCCTGACCGGCTTCGGCACCTTCGAAAAGGCCGCTCGCGCAGCGCGAACCGGCCGCAACCCGCGCACCGGCGAGACGGTCAAGATCCGCAAGACCTCCGTCCCGCGCTTCACCGCCAGCGCGAAGTTCAAGGACTACGTCAAGAACCCGAAGTCCCTCCCCAAGTCCGCGCCGCTCGCGCGCGCCTCGAGCGCCGCCGCCAAGACCGCCGCCGCGCCGGCGAAGTCGACGGCCCGTAAGGCTGCGCCGGCCAACGCCGCCGCGACGAAGGCCGCTCCGGCCAAGGCCGCCGCCAAGACCGCGACGAAGGCCGCCGCCAAGAAGACGGCGACGACGAAGGCCGCCGCGACGAAGGCCCCGGCCAAGAAGGCGCCCGCGCGCAAGAGCGCCCGCTGATCTGTTCCGCACAACCCCTGGCTCGCTCCGGTGAGCCGGGGGTTTTGTGCTGTCGGGGCGTGGTGTGGTGTCGCGGGCTCCGCGGTGCGGTCAGCCGATGCTCTGGCCCTCGCCGATGCCGACGATCCACAGCCGCGTGACGGTCGGCGGATCGGCGTCCGTGACCTCCATGCTCAGCCGCTGCCCGACGCGCAGGCCGCGAAGACCGCTGTCGCGCAAGGCATCCGACGTGAAGGGGAGGACCACCCCGTTATCGAGGATGACGGCGCCCGAGGCATCGGCCGCGTCGTACCGGTGCACGCTCGCCTGCATGGCACTCACCCTAGGCCCTCGTGCGAGACGGGGTGCGACAGCGCGCCCGCCGCGAGGGCGGCAGCCGTATGCCGCCCGCACCCCAGCTCGATGGCGACGGCGAGATCCGCGCGGACGTCGACGTCGAGGCGCAGGTGCGACGGGACCCGCTCGCACCGGACATACCCGAGGGCTTCGTGAGCGGCGGCCGACCCCGGTCCGAAGGCCGGCTGCAGCCGTCCGTCACGCGACCACAGCAAAACCGTGCCGGTGCCCGCGAGATCGGGGACGAACGCCCGCTCGTGGCCGGCGCACTGAATCAGCCCGGAACGCACCGCTTCGGGCGTGACCGCCGGCAGGTCGCCGAGCATCGCCGCCATGGGCAGTGCGCCGAACGGGACGCCTGCCGCCATCCCGGCCGCAACGGCGGCGTTGAGACCGGCTCCGGTGTCCGGGACGACGAGTGCCCCTGCGGCGCGGGCATATCGGGTGAGGACGGGATCGGGAGTGACGACGACCAGATGCGCGCTGGGCACCCGCATGACCGCGTCGATGGTGTCGGCGGCGAAGGCGCGGCTGAGGCCGGCGCGGCCGGGCACCGTAAGCCGGCTCTTGCCGTGCGGCGCGCCCTGGACCGGCACGATGACGACGCACTCCAGGTCCTCGTCCATTGCCAGGAATCCTGCCACGGCGCGGATACGCTGCACGGGTGATCCGCACTCCCGACCAGCGGCGCCTCCCCGGCGCCTACCGTTTCGTCGTCCGGGTGCTGCGTCCTGTCCTGCAGGTCCTGACGAAACGGGACTGGCGAGGCGTGGCCAATATCCCCGCCGAGGGCGGATTCGTCGTGTGTCCGAATCACCTGTCGCACATCGACGTTCTCATCTTGGGCCACTTCATGTATGACGCAGGCCGGCCGGTGTACTTCCTCGGCAAGGAGAGTGTCTTCCGCGTGCCGGTCGTCGGCTGGATCGTCACGAGGGCCGGTCAGATCCCGGTGCACCGCGGCACGCATCGCGTCGCCGATGCCTACCGCTCGGCCGTCGCCGCGGTGCGCGCGGGCAAGGCCGTCGGCGTCTATCCCGAGGGCACGTTGACACGCGACCCGGACCTGTGGCCGATGCGCGGCAAGACCGGCGCGGCCCGGATCGCTCTGGAGACCCGCTGCCCGGTCATTCCCGTGGCGATGTGGGGTCCGAACGAGTTGCTGGCGCCCTACACGAAGCTCCCGAAGCTGTTGCCGCGCAAGACGATGGGTGTGATCGCGCAACCGCCGGTCGACCTGTCCGATCTGTATGACGCGCCCGACCGCCGGGCCGCCGTCGCCGAGGCGACGCGCCGGATCATGGCCTCCCTGACCAATGGCGTGGAGCAGTTGCGCGGACAGGTCGCCCCCGTCGAGCGCTACGACCCGGCGCACTACGGCGAGAGCGAATTCGGGCACCCCGACAAGAAGGCCGGCTGAACCTACCGAGCGGGTGCACCGAGCGGGTGCACAGGCCGGGCCGGTCCGGCCGCGTCAGCCCGCCCGGGTGAGGGCCTGCTCGACGTCGGCCCAGATGTCCTCGACGTCCTCGATGCCGACGCTGATCCGCACGAGGTTGACCGGCGTGGTCTCGGGCTCGTTGGGGATGGCCCGCCGGCGTTCCCACTGCGTCTCGACCCCGCCGAGCGACGTGGAATTGCTGATCAATGACGCTGCGGCGCACACGGCGTCGGCTGCGCCGCTGCCCCCGCGGATCTCGACGGACACCATCGCCCCGAACCCCGGATACCGCACCCGCTCGATCGCATCGTGGCGATCCAACCGGGCCGCGAGGATCGCCGCGTTGCGGCAGGACCGCTCGAAACGCACACTGAGAGTGCGGATTCCACGCGTCGCGAGCCAGACGTCCATCGGCCCGGGTATGCCGCCGCCGAGCGTGCGGCGGCGGGCCAGCGCGGCATACCGCTGCTCGTCCTCGACGGCGACGACCAGGACACCGAGGATCAGGTCGGAGTGCCCGGAGAGGTACTTCGTCGCTGAATGCAGCACGATGTCGGCACCGGACTCGAGCGGCCGCTGCAGCAGCGGCGTGGCGAAGGTGTTGTCCACGACCACCAGAGCACCGGCCGCCCGCCCGGCAGCGATCGCGGCCGGCACGTCGGCGACGTCGAGCAGAGGATTGGTCGGCGACTCCAGCCACAGCAGGTCGGCCCCGGCGACAGCGCCCGCGATCGCCGCGGTGTCGGTGACATCCACCCAACGCACCTGCCAACGCCCGGCCGCTTCACCCTCGCGCAGCACCGAGTCCACCCCGTTGTAGGCCCCGGCAGGGGCGACGACGATGGCGCCATGAGGCAGCGCGGACAAGGCGGCGTCCACCGCCGCCATACCCGACGCGAAGACCAGAGCACGTCCGCCCTCCAAGGTTGCGACGACCTCCTCGAACGCCGACCACGTCGGATTGCCCTGGCGCGCATATACAACCGGCCCTCCGGCCGTGTAGGTCGAGGTGAAGTGGGGCGGCACGGTCAGGCCGGCGCCGGCCTCGGCCGGCGGACGCCCGGCGGCAACGACAGCGGTGGCGGGACGGCGCGGAGCGCGGGCGGCTGGCATACGGCCGACAATAGGCGCCCGGTGTTGCGTGGGCGTTGCGCGCCCGGTCCGCGACACCGCGCGCAGGTATCGTCGGAGGCGATGACCAGCACCTCAGACCCCAGCGGAAAGCTCCGTGTCGTCCTGTTGTTCGGCGGCCGGTCCTCCGAGCACGTCGTCTCCTGCGCCACCGCAGCGGGCGTCATGCGCGCGATCGACCCGCAGCGCTACGAGATCGTGCCGATCGGCATTGCGCCGGACGGGAAGTGGGTGCTGCTCGACAACGACCCCACGCCGTTGGAGCTGACGCGCGACCACACGCCGCAGGTGCCCGAGGACGCGGCCACCCTGCTGGTGCCGACGAGCACCCGAGACCGCGGCCTGAGCGTGCATGACGCCGGAGAGGTGCCCCGCGAACTCGGCGAGGTCGACGTCGTCTTCCCCCTGTTGCACGGCCCCTACGGCGAGGACGGCACGGTCCAGGGCCTGCTCGAACTCGCCGACATCCGCTACGTCGGATCCGGTGTCCTCGCCTCGGCGGCCGGGATGGACAAGCACTTCATGAAGGTCGTCTTCGCCGGTGCCGGGCTGCCGGTCGGACCGCATACGGTCATCACCGACGCCCAATGGCGCCACGATCCCGCCCTCGCCCGCGACGCCGTCGCCGGCCTGGGGATGCCGGTGTTTGTCAAGCCGTGCCGGGCCGGCAGCTCGATGGGCATCAGCAAGGTCACTTCGATGGACCAGCTGGACGCCGCCGTCGAGGAGGCCCGCCGCCACGACCTGAAGGTCATCGTCGAGGCCGGCATGGACGGTCGCGAGATCGAATGTGCTGTCCTGCAAGGACATGACGGTGCCCCGCCGCGGACCTCCGAGGTCGGCGAGATCGTCGTGCGCGAGGGTCACGGTCACGACTTCTACGACTTCGACGCGAAATACCTCGACGCCGACGCGGTCGAACTCAGCTGCCCGGCCGATGTGCCGCCGGAGGTCAGCGACCGGATTCGCGAACTCGCCGTGCGGGCCTTCATGGCGCTCGGGTGTGAGGGTCTGGCCCGGGTCGACTGTTTCTACACGCGCGCCGGCGATGTGATCGTCAACGAGATCAACACCATGCCCGGGTTCACGCCGAGTTCGATGTATCCGCGGATGTGGCAGGCCTCCGGGGTGTCCTATCCGGAGCTGATCGACGAACTCATCGCCCTGGCGATGGAGCGCCCCGTCGGGCTGCGCTAGGCGGCCTCACCCCGACGGCGCCCCCGACGGCACGGACGCCCCGACGGCACGGACGGCGAGGCAGGCACGGCCCGAGCGCGGCAACCCCTTCGCGATCTCGGTGAAGTCGACCAGGACCATCGTCTCCGGCGCGTAGTCGTCGGGCACGAGCACCTCGAGCCCCGGGTCCGTGCCGTAGGTCGTGAAGGCGTAGCCGTCGTCGAGCTTGCGCAGCACCCAGTCGACGTCGTTGACGGCGATGCACTCGTCCGTCGTCGGCGTCAGGGCCGGTATGCCGCAGCGCGCGATCACCGGCGGGTCACCCCAGGCGGCGAGGGACGGGTCGTCCGGGGATGCCGTGCGCGCGAGTTCGCCGAGCCGGTCGGGCCACGCGACGGACTGGCAGGCCGCGGCCTCGGCCTGGGCCGCCGGCGAGACGTCCACGCCGCCGGGGGAGCACCCGGCCAACAGCAACGGCGCGGCGACGAGCCCAGCCAGCCCCCACCGCCCGGGTGAGGTCAGGAGGAGTTCGCCCCACCGCTCGGGTGGGCGGGCGGCATACCCAGGGTTCGGCTCAGACGTGGACAACCGTGCAGGTCAGGGTGCGGGTGATGCCCGGCACTTCCTGGATCTTGGCGATGACGAGTTTGCCGAGATCGTCGACCGTGCCGGCCTCGACACGCGCGATGCAGTCGTAGGGCCCGGTGACGTCCTCGGCGAGGGTGACGCCGGAGATCCCGGAGACAGCCTCCGTGACGGACGCTGACTTGCCGACCTCGGTCTGGATGAGGATGTAGGCCTGAACCACGGTGTCCCCCTGTCGGGTAGCGCCGGTGAACCGGCGGAAGGATCGGGTGCCCCCGGATTGGGGATGTCCGGCAGAACGCTACCCTGCGGGACGTGTCATCGTCTCCCCAGGGTGTCGTTGCCGACCTCACCGAGGACCGGTTGCTGGCCCAGGTGCTCCCGCTGCTCGCCGGATCGCGCACCGAGCGCGTCGGCCCCGGGGACGATGCGGCGGTCCTCGACGTCGCCTCCCCGCTGATCGCGACGACAGACACGATGGTCCTCGGTCGGGACTGGCGCGACGACTGGTCGAACGCGGAGCAGGTCGCGGCCAAGGCAGTGGTGCAGAACCTCGCCGATATCGCAGCGATGGGTGCGGTGCCGACGACGCTGCTGCTGACGCTGGTGCTGGACCCGCAGACGCCGCTGGCGTGGGTGCTCGACTTCGCGCGGGCGCTGGGAGAGCAGTGTCGGCGGTATGCCGTCTCGGTCGCCGGAGGCGATCTCTCGTCCGCTCCCGCGGGGGTCAAGATGGTGACGATCACCGCGCTGGGTGAGCTGGCCGGCGCCGAGCCGGTGCTGCGGTCGGGGGCGCAGCCGGGGGACGTGCTGGCGATCTCCGGTCCGCTCGGCCGCTCGGCGGTCGGGCTGGCGCTGCTGGAACGGGCGGCGTCCGGGACCGCGCTCGACGCCCGTGAGGAGGCCGCCCTCGCGCACCACCGCAGCCCGAGCGCCCCGCTGAGCCAGGGCCCGATCGCCGCCCGCGCCGGCGCGAGCGCCATGCTCGATGTCTCCGACGGGCTCTCCCGCGATGCGGCCCGGATCGCCCGGGCGAGCGGCTGCCTTATCGAGATCGACTCGGCGACGCTGGCACCCGACCTGAACTGGGCCGAGGGGCTGGTGCCGAGGGATCAGGCCCGCGCCTGCGTGCTGAACGGCGGTGAGGAGCACAGCCTGCTCGCGACCTTCCCGGACCGGGCGAGCGTGCCGGAATACTGGCGGATCCTGGGACGGGTGGAGGCGCCGGCGGCGGGGGAGGACCCAGGCGTCCACCTGGACGGCCGACCCCTGACGGAGGCGGGCTGGGACCACTTCCACCCGGCGCGATAAGGGGTCTCGCGGCCATCCGAAAAGCGGCCCGAGCACGAGGCTCCGGCCGCTTCCGTGTGGTGCGGTGGGGTCAGCGGCTGACCTTGCCGGCCTTCAGGCAGGAGGTGCAGACGTTGAGGCGCTTCGGGGTCTTGCCGGCTTCGCCGACCATCGCGCGCACCCGCTGAATGTTCGGGTTCCAGCGACGCTTGGTGCGGCGGTGGGAGTGCGAGATGGAGTGACCGAAGCCAGGGCCCTTACCGCAGACATCGCAGGTGGCAGCCATGGGGGTTTCTCCTCGTGAGTGGTTCGGGTGTGCGCGGCGCACAACAGTTTTAGGCAACTGCCCGGCGCACGGCATACAGGCAACTTCCATAGGTTAGCCGAGAGCCCTCCCCGCGGGCAAAACGCGCCCGGCGCCCGAGGTTGTCGGCCGGCTCGGCTAGGGTCCCACACGACAGGCGACCGGCGAGGTGAGGGGGGGCGATGGCGCACCTGGACTCCAATCTGGCGCCGCTGATCGCCTCCGCCGCCCGGCACCTGCGCAACGCCCGCGGCGTCGTCACCGTCGGCGACCTGCTGCGGATGCGCCCCACCCGCTACTTGTCGTATGACAGCGAGGTCACCGAACTGCGCGACGGCGAGTTCGTCGTGCTCATCGGCACGATCAAGAGCGCGCACACGCGCTCGATGTCGACGCGCAAGGGTTCGATGCTGACGGCGGTCCTCACCGACGGGCATCAAGACGTCGACATGACCTTCTTCAATGCCCGCGCGCACGAGAACAAGCTGCTTCCCGGTGTGCGGGTGATCGCCGGCGGCCAGGTCGGCACCTACAACCATCGCCGGCAGCTGGCGCACCCCGGTTACACCCTGCTCGACGAGGCGGCGGAGGCGGCGCTGCCGGGGCTCTACCCGGTCTATCCGGCGATCCCGAAGCTGCACAACTGGAACCTCGTCCAGGCCGTCGGGCTCGTCCTCGATGCCCTCGGGCCGCTGCCCGACCCGCTGCCGGCGCCGTTGCGTTCGCGGCACCGGTTGCCCGGGCTGGGCGAGACGTTGCGGATGTTGCATCGTCCCGAGACCCGCGCCGAGGTCGCTCGGGCGCGCGAGCGCCTGCGGTATGAGGAGGCGCTGGTCCTGCAGACCGTGCTGGCGCAGCGGCGGGTCCAGCGAGCCCAGGAGGAGGCGGCGCTCGCGATCGCCGAGGGCGGCCCGCTGCTCACGGCCTTCACCGACCGGCTGCCGTTCACGCTGACCGCAGGTCAAGAGCAGGTGGCCGGCGAGATCGCGGCCGACCTGGCGTCGACCGTGCCGATGAACCGGCTGCTGCAGGGCGAGGTCGGGTCCGGCAAGACGGTGCTCGCCTTGCGCGCCATGCTCAGCGCCGTCGACGGCGGGGCGCAGGCGGCCCTGCTCGCCCCGACCGAGGTGCTGGCGACCCAGCATCACCGCTCGATCACCGCGATGCTCGGCGACCTGGCCGAGGGCGGGTTGCTCGGCGGGTCCGAGATCGGCACCCGCGTGGTGCTGCTGACCGGGTCGCAGGGTTCGGCGTCGCGGCGGCGGGCCCTGGCTGACGTCGTCTCCGGCGATGCCGGCATCGTCATCGGCACCCATGCGCTGCTGCAGGAGGATGTCGCCTTCTACAACCTCGGCCTGGTCGTCGTGGACGAGCAACACCGGTTCGGAGTCGAACAGCGAGATGTCTTGCGCGGCAAGGCATCCGGCACCCCGCACCTGCTGGTCATGACTGCCACGCCGATCCCGCGGACCATCGCCATGACGGTCTTCGGCGACATGGAGACCTCCACGCTGACCGAATTGCCTGCCGGACGCAGCCCGATCCAGACCTTCGTCGTCGACGAACACCGGCCCGGATGGCTCGAGCGCACGTGGGCGCGGATCGGTGAGGAGTGCCGCGCCGGCCGGCAGGCCTACGTCGTGTGCCCGCGCATCGGGCCCGGCGCGTCGGGGGGTGAATCGGGCGGCGAATCGGGCGGCGACGAGGAGGGCGAGGTCGACTGGTTCAGCGACGGCTTCGGCCAGGGTGAGCAGGCTCCGGCGAGGCCGGAGATGATCGGAGTCCTGGAGACCTTCGAAGAGCTCAGCACCGAGGCCAGCCTGGCGGGGCTGCGCATCGGGTTGTTGCACGGCAAGCTGCCGACCGAGGAGAAGGACGCCGTGATGCGGGCCTTCGCGGCGGGCGAGCTCGACGTGCTCGTGGCGACGACGGTCATCGAAGTCGGGGTGGACGTCCCCAATGCCACGGTCATGGTGGTGCGCGACGCCGACCGGTTCGGGGTCTCCCAGCTGCACCAGTTGCGCGGCCGCGTCGGCCGGGGCGGACACCCCGGCCTGTGCTTGCTGGCCACGCGGGCTGCCGACGGCCCCGCAGGCGAGCGCCTGACCGCCGTCGCGGCGACCACCGACGGCTTCGAACTCGCCCAGCTCGACCTGCGACAGCGTCGCGAGGGCGACATCCTCGGGGCCCGGCAGAGCGGGGGACGGGGCCGGCTGCAGTTCCTCTCCCTGGCTCACGACGAGGAGACCATCGCCACCGCGCGCGCCGACGCCGCCGAATTGATCGCGCAGGATCCCGATCTCAGCGGCCATCCCGAACTCGCCGGCGTCATCGAGGAGTGGCTGCGCCGCGAGCAGGCCGACTTCCTGGAGAAGACATGACCCGAATCATCGGCGGCCGGGTCGGTGGCCGGACCATCGCCGTCCCCCGCGGAGCCGCGACCCGGCCCACCTCGGACCGGGTGCGGGAGGCGCTCTTCTCCATGCTCGTCGCCCGCGACGTGATCGCGGGAGCCCGCGTGCTCGACCTGTATGCCGGGTCCGGCGCCCTCGGGTTGGAGGCGGTGAGCCGGGGCGCGGCCTCGGCCGACCTCGTCGAAGCCGACCGCCCCACCGCCCGGCTGATCGAGCGCAACGCCCGCGACCTCGGCATACCGGCTCGCGTCCACGCGATGACGGTGCGCGCCTTCGCCCGCCGTCCCGTTGTTGCGCCCGCCGACCTGGTGCTCGCCGATCCGCCCTACCCCCTCGCCGAAGCCGACCTCGCCGCGGACCTCGCGGCCCTTGTCGACGCCGGCTGGCTCGCGCCCGGCGCGCTGCTGGTGCTGGAGCGTTCGAGCCGCTCACCCGAGCCGTGCTGGCCCGACGGTATGACGGCCACCGGCTCCCGGCGCTACGGCGAGACGACACTCTGGCTCGCCGAGGCCGGATAGCGACCCATTGCCATGACATGGGCATCTCGTCGGCCAATGGTGCCGACGCGAACCGAGGTCTCGGGCCTCGACTGCTCCCGCGCTCACGGGCCCGTCCTGCGGTCGAGTGGCCGGTGCCGGCACCGTCCCGGCGTTGAGTGGCAGAAGCCCGCAGACCGGTAGGTGGCGTACGCGTCGCCAATTGAGAGACACGCCCTAGCTGCCGGATCGCGCCGCGACGGCCGCGAAGAACGCGTGTTGCTGGGGGATCCAGGCGGGGTCGGCGGGATCGTCGAAGGCTGTGGCGCCGCGGGCGGCGACCATTGCCTCCAGGAGCGGGGCGAACTCTCCGCCCCACAGTGTCGCCGCCCATCCGGCTCCCGCGCGCTTGGACAGGACCTGCCCGGTCTCGTGGGCCGCGACCATCCGGGCCAGGTTCAGCACGCTGTAGCGCTGGCTCCACGCATCGGTGAACGCCCACTCGTCCAAGTCGGGCAGCCATTCAGCCAACCGTGCGGCCGCGTCGGCGACGACAAGGTCGCCCGGCACCCGAGGCACGACGGTGGTCGCCGACGGCCCAGCCAGGGCAATCCCGTTCTCGTGCAGGATGACTCGGGCCGGGATGGTGTCACGGTGATTCGAGATCTCGAGGCGATCGGACCCGTGGTCGGCTCTCGCCGTGCGCGAGCCGGTGGTGCAGCCGCGCGAGCGCGACGAACTGTTCCTCATCGACCGGGCCGCCGGTGATGATGAGGAAGTCGGCATCGCTCTCCAGATCGGCGTCGCCCTGGGCGAGGGAACCGTGCAGATAGGCACCGACGAAGCGGTCACCGAGGATTTGCCGCGCCGCGGCGACGAGGTCGTCGAGCACCGCTGCGAGCTCGTCCGCGCGGGGTGCGCCGGTCAGCAGATCGAGAGTCCGTCGTGCCACGGAGGCCGATCGTATGCCTGTCCGGGCGCGGGATTGCTAGGTTTTTTCAATGACGTCGCGCGTGGTGTGCCCCGGCTCCTTCGACCCGGTGACGAACGGGCATCTCGACGTCATCATCCGCGCAGCCGCCCTCTTCGACGAGGTCGTGGTCGCGGTCATGCACAACCCGGCCAAGAGCGGCACCTTCCCGGTCGAGCAACGGATCGCCTTCATCGAGGAGGCAACGGCCGGCACGTCCGGGGTGCGGGTGCTGGCCTTCACGCCCCGGCTGATCGTCGACGTGTGTCGGGATCTCGAGGCAACGGCGCTGCTGAAGGGGCTGCGGGGCGAGGCGGATTTCGCGTATGAGGTGCCGATGGCCTCCATGAACCGTCACCTCACAGGAGTCGAGACCCTGTTCCTGCCGGGCGACCCGGCCGTCGCGCACATCTCGAGTTCACTGGTCAAGGAGGTGTGTGCGCTCGGCGGCGATGTCACCGGGCTCGTGCCCGACCCGGTCCGCGACGCCCTGGTGGCCCGCCGGGACGGCTCGCGCTCCTCGTGACGAACGGCAAATTTGGGGTCCGCCGGGCCTCGCCGGTAAGCTTGATCTTCGGTCTGTGTCCTCGCGTGACGCGGCCCGATCCGACCATCAGTCCTTGCGTGGAGCCATGAACCGTCTCGACCCCCGCTCACCCATGGTGTTCAGCACCGTGGAGCTGGGCCGCCGTCCGGGAACGATGGTGCAGGTCACGCGCGAGATCGAGTCATCGGAACCGATCGGCACCGATGTCCTGGCCGTCCCCGCGGGGGCGCCGCTGGACGTCGAGTTGCGGATGGAATCGGTTCTCGAGGGCGTGCTGGCGAGCGGTTCGGTCCGGGCCACGGCGGTCGGGGCATGCGTGCGGTGCTTGGAGCCGGTGACCGTCGATGTCGACGCCACCTTCCAGGAACTGTTCGCGTATCCCGAGCGGGCCGCCCACAACCGCAAGGTGGGTGCCACGGACGAGGAGACACAGGAGTACGAAGTCCAGGACGACTACCTCGACCTGGAACCCGTGCTCGTGGATGCGGTGGTGCCAGCACTGCCCTTCCAGCCGGTGTGCCGGGACGACTGCCCGGGGCTGTGCCCGCAATGCGGGTTCCGTCTCGCGGACGACCCGGCGCACGCCCATGAACTGCTCGACCCGCGGTGGTCGGCCCTGGCGGACCTCGCCACGGGCGCCGACGCGGCCGACCCTACTGAGAAAAGGAACTGACGTGGCTGTCCCGAAGCGGAAGACCTCGCGCTCCAACACCCGTTCGCGCCGCGCCAACTGGAAGGCCACGGCGGTCGCCACCACGACCTGCCCGCAGTGCAAGTCACCGATGGTGCCGCACGTCGCATGCCCGTCCTGCGGCACCTACAAGGGGCGCCACTACGGCGCCGCCGAGCGCACCGAGCACCAGGCCTGAACCCAGGCCGTCCCTCATGCAGCGGCCCATCGACGAGCTCCGCGACCACATTCTTGGGGTCTGCGGGGTCGCCGTCGAGGGGCCGCTCTTGACGTTGGCGCTGACCCACCGCTCCTACGCGTATGAGAGCGGGGCCATCCCACACAACGAGCGGCTGGAGTTCCTCGGCGACTCGGTGCTCGGGATCGTGGTCACCGACCACCTCTATCGCACCTACCCCGATTACACCGAGGGGCACCTGGCCAAGCTGCGTGCCGCCACCGTGAACATGCGCGCGCTCGCCGACGTCGGGCGCACCATCGGCCTCGGCGACTTCCTCTTCCTCGGCCGCGGCGAAGAGACCACCGGCGGCCGCGACAAGACCTCGATCCTCGCCGACACCACCGAGGCCGTCATCGGTGCCGTCTACCTCGCGGGCGGTATGGCCGCGGCCACCGTCTTCGTCCACCATCTCGTCGACCCCGTGCTCACCGCGTCCGCGCGCCTCGGTGCCGGCCTGGACTGGAAGACCTCGCTGCAGGAACTCAGCGTCACCCGCGACCTCGGACCCATCCAGTACACGATCGTCGGCGAAGGTCCCGAACACGAGAAGGTCTTCACCGCCTCCGCTCTCGTCGGCGGCACCGTGCACGGCGTCGGCGTCGGGCGCACCAAGAAGGACGCCGAGCAGCAGGCCGCCGAGCAGGCCTGGCGGGCGCTGTCCGCCGGCCCCGTGATCGACGCTCCGGAGGCCGTCCCCGTCGACGGGCACGTGGTCGAGGCCCAGGCTGTCCAGGCCCACGCAGGCGATGTCCTCACCCCGCAGCCGCACCCGGCGACCTGACCCCGGTGCCGGAACTCCCCGAAGTCGAGGTGGTCCGCCGCGGCCTCGCCGCGCACGTCACCGGCGCTCGGATCACCGACGTCGAGACCCACGGCGCCCGGGTGCTGCGCCGCCACGAACCCGGCGCCGCCGACTTCGCCGCCCGCCTGCGCGGGCGCACGATCCGCGAGGTGGCTCGCCGCGGGAAGTACCTGTGGCTCGACGTCGGTGACGAGGCCGTCGTGGTCCACCTCGGGATGAGCGGGCAGATGCTCCTGGCCCGCCCCGGCGACCCCGACCCGCGCCACCTGCACGCCCGCTTCGGCGTGACCACCAGTGAGGGCGACCCGATCGAGGTGCATTTCGTCGACCAGCGCACCTTCGGCGGGCTGGCGCTGACCGCGGTGGACCAGGACGGCACACCCGAACCCGTCGCCCACATCGCCCGCGACCCGTTCGACCCGCTCTTCGACCCCCTCGCGGTCGCGCGACGGATCACCAAGCGCCCCAGCGCGATCAAGCGGCAGCTGCTCGATCAGACGATCGTCTCGGGGATCGGCAATATCTATGCCGACGAGGCGCTCTGGCGCGCCAAGCTACACGGCGAGCGGCCGGGCGACCGCCTGACCAAACCCGCGGTCGTGCGGCTGCTCGGGCACGCGCACGACGTGATGTCTGACGCCCTCGGCGAGGGCGGGACGAGCTTCGACAGCCTCTATGTCAACGTCAACGGCGAGTCGGGCTACTTCGAGCGATCCTTGAATGCCTATGGGCGAGGTGGCCAGCCGTGCCGCCGCTGCGACACGCCGATGCGCCGCGAGCACTTCATGAACCGCAGCTCCTTCAGCTGCCCGCGCTGCCAGCCGCGTCCACGCCGGGGCTGACTGCGAGGCGAGGGAGCCTCGGTGACGAGCGCCTCGAGGCGGGTCGCGACGTCGATCAGGTCCAGGTCGCGGCCGAAGCGGCCCACCACCTGCACGGCGAGCGGGATGCCGGCGCTCGTGCGCCCGAGCGGCAGCACGATCGCCGGGTGGCCGGTGAGGTTCCACGGCGGCCGCCGGGCGGGTATTGCCCTGCCCGCCGAAGGTCGTGACCACGCCCGCGACGTCGATCTCCGACTTGATGGCGACGGGCACACCGAACAGCGGCAGGGTCGCGCGGTCGGCCGGGTCGAGGGCATCGAGGCGGGCGGCGTCGGCCAGGACGGGTTCGGCAAGGACTGCCTCGACGGCATTCAGGGGTCCGTTGCGCTGGGCGATCCGCTCCAGGCACGCGGCGATCACGTCGGCGACCGAATGCGAGCCGGTGCGCAGCGCGGCGGCTAGGTCCGCGAGCGGCAGGTTGAGGACCTCGCAGGCGGCGGGCGGTGTCGTCATGGCACGCGGGTCACGGGATGGGGAGGGGCTTGAGCTTCACGACCTTGCCGGTGTGCTGGTAGGACAGGTCGGCGAGGGCCTGGCGCACGAGCGCGGCATACCGGTGCTGGCCGGTCATGCTCGGATGGATGCCGTCGGGCTGGAGCAGGCCGCGTTGCTTGGTCACCTCGGCGTTCCAGTCGGCGACGATGGCGTTGGGGTAGTCGGCCGCGACCTTGGCGAGCGTGGTGTTGTCCGCGGTGGCGCGTGCCTCATTGAGGTGGATGTTGACGAGCACGACCATGCGTTTGGGGCCGAGTTTGTCCAAGGTGGCTCGGACATCGGCCTCGTCGACACCGGCATTGGTGCCGAACGACAGGACCACGGCTCGGCGGATATCGGTGCCCGAGGCGGTCACGGCGGCCAGCCCGGCCGACCAGCGGCGGTTGGACTTGGCGTCGATGCGGATGCCGGGGAAGTAGTACTTCAGTGCGGGCACGGACCCGATCATCATGGAGTCGCCGTAGGCGTCGATCTGGTTGCCCTTGGGCATCGTGAAGGTCGCCGTTGTCAGGGCGGGCGCGGTGGCGGTCGAGGTGGCCGTGCGCTCGGCGGCCTTCGCGTTGGCCGCGATCAGTTTCTCGGTCGAGGTGGCGTCGGGCGCCGTGGCGATGACGGCCACCGTCGCCACGACGAGCACCGTGATCGCCCCGGCCAGCACCCGCGCGCCGTCGGCCCGCCCCGGGACACAGGCGGCGAGCCGGGTGAACGCACCTCGCCAGCCGAAGCGACGCACCGGCCGTTCGAGGAGGCGGTAGGAGAGATCGGCAATGGCGAAGGTGACCAAGACCGCCCAGAGGCGCGAACTGAGGAATCCGGCGGAGCCCGGCACGGACGTGATGTCGGCGTTGACGACCAAGATGACCGGCCAATGCCACAGATAGATGCCGTAGGAGCGCTCCCCGATCCACCGCATCGGGGGCAGGTCCAGAAGGCGGGCCAGCGTGCCGCCGCCGACGGCCACCGCGATGAGTGCCGCGGTGGCCAGGCTCGCGATCGCCAACCCGCCGCGGAAGGTCAGAGCGCGGGACTCCTCGAGCCACCACATACTGCCCAGCAGCACGACACCGGCGATCCCGGCCACCGGACGCCGGCGGGCCACCCAGGCGGGCGCGGCCAGCCGGGCGGCCCCACCGTCGGCATACCAGAACGCCAGCGCGGCGCCGATCATCAGGCCGAAGACATGGGTGTCGGTGCCGTAGTAGACGCGGGTGGCACCGGCGTCGGGATCGAACCGGAGCGCCATGAGAACGGCGGAGAGCACCGCGAGTCCGCCGGCGATGCCGGCCCGCGCACGGCCGCTGCGGACCAGTCTCAGCAGGACCAGGGTCGCCAGGGGCCAGATCAGATAGAACTGCTCCTCGACGGCCAGGGACCAATAGTTCATGAACAGCTGCGGCGTCGTCGCGTGGAAGTAGTCCGCGCCCGCGGCGATCTGGACCCAGTTGAACGCGAAGGTGAGCGAACCGAGCACCTGACTGCCGACCCCGACGAGCAGGTCGGCCTCGGTCAGGCGCGCCAGCAGCACGCTGACCGGGATGGCCAGCAGCAGCGCCGGGAGCAGGCGGCGCGCCCGCCGGCCCCAGAAACCGGCCAGATCGACGCGCCCGGTGCTGGCCCGTTCACGCACGAGCAGGGTCGTGATGAGAAAGCCCGAGACGACGAAGAAGATGTCGACGCCGATGAAGCCGCCGGGCAGCCACGCGGCGTTGAGATGGAAGATCAGCACCGCGACGATGGCGACCGTGCGCAGCCCGTCCAGGCCAGGCAGGCGACCGGTCGATGGCGCGCCGGGGCGGACCGGCGATGGAGCGCGCGGCGCGGGCCGCGACGACGCGGTCGCGGAGCCGGGCGGCGAAACCGTAGCCGTCATGGCCACCTCCAGGTCGGACGGCACGCGCCGTCGGTCACGGGGAAGAGACGAGATCACCTCCTCCATGCCACACCGTAGGGACCGGCACCGACAGCGTACGGGAGGCACGCGGGAACGCGCCCTAAGCTGGCCGAATGCCGGATCACCACGACCCCAGCGCGCCCGAGGACGCCGAGCGGGTCGTCGTCCACGTCAGCGGCCGTGTGCAAGGGGTGGGTTTTCGGTGGTGGACCCGGGCCCGCGCCCTCGAACTCGGCCTGAACGGCTATGCCCGCAACACCGACGACGGGCGCGTCGAGGTCTGCGCCGAAGGCGCCCCCGACGCGGTGGCGCGGCTGCTCGCCCTGCTCAGCGAATACCCCTCCACCACGCGCCGCCCGGGTGCCGTGCGGGCCGTCTCGACGCCGGTGCGCGGGGCCCCACGCGGCTACGAGGGCTTCGCCGAACGCTGACCTCGGCTACAAGAGCTGCGCCCACGGTATGCCGCCCCTCCGCGGACCGGCCCGCCGCGGACCGACCTGCCGCGGACTGGACAGGGGGCACGGGGAGGGGAGCGGGCCTCATACCATCGCGGGTATGACGCGGGGCGAGCCGAGCGGAACCGACGCGGGGATGCCCCCGGAGCTGATCCGTCTGCGATCGAGCATCGACAATATCGACGCGGCGCTGGTGCACCTGCTGGCCGAGCGGTTCAAGGCCACCCAACAGGTCGGGGAACTCAAGGCGGCCCAGGGGCTGCCGCCGGCGGACGCGGCCCGTGAGGAGCGGCAGATCGCCCGGCTGCGCGCCCTCGCCCACGACGCGGGCCTGGACCCGCAGTTCGCGGAGAAGTTCCTGAACTTCATCATCGCCGAGGTGATCCGCCATCACGAGGCGATCGCCGCCGACAGCACCGACTGAGCGACCGGCCGATCGGCACAGCTCACGCTGCGCCTGCCGGCGGGGCGGGTATGCCGCGGTTACAGTGGGCGGGCCGATCCCACCACGCAAGGACGCCGCCGAGTTGTATGTCAAGACGCTGACCCTGAAGGGCTTCAAGTCCTTCGCGTCGGCCACGACCTTCCGCCTCGAACCGGGCGTGACCTGCATCGTCGGGCCCAATGGCTCGGGCAAGTCCAATGTCGTCGACGCGCTCGCCTGGGTCATGGGCGAGCAGGGCGCCAAGAGCCTGCGCGGCGGCAAGATGGAGGACGTCATCTTCGCCGGCACCTCCGGGCGCGCGCCGCTCGGGCGCGCCGAGGTCACGATGACCATCGACAACACCGACGGTGCCCTGCCGATCGACTACACCGAGGTGACGATCAGCCGCACGATGTTCCGCGGCGGCGGCTCCGAATACGCCATCAACGGCACCCACTGCCGCCTGCTCGACATCCAGGAATTGCTCTCCGACAGCGGCATCGGCCGCGAGATGCACGTCATCGTCGGGCAGGGCCAGCTCGACACCGTGCTGCGCGCCACCCCGGAGGAGCGCCGCGGGTTCATCGAGGAGGCTGCCGGCGTCCTGAAGCACCGCAAGCGCAAGGAGAAGGCGCTCCGCAAGCTCGAGACCATGGAGGCCAACCTCACCCGGGTGGCCGACCTGACCAGCGAGATCCGCCGCCAGCTCGGGCCCCTCGGCCGGCAGGCCGAGGCCGCCCGCAAGGCCGCCGTCATCCAGGCCGAGGCCCGCGACGCCCGACTGCGGTTGCTCGCCGACGAGCTCGCCCAGCTCACCTCCGCGATGGAGCAGGAAGCCGCCGACGAGACCGAGCTGCTGCGCCGACGGGCCGAGGTCGAGAGCGCGCTCGCCACCGCCCGGGCCGCCGTCGCCGACTCTGAGCAACAACTCGCCGCGGGCGGGCCGGTGCTCGCCGCCGAGCGCGAACGCTGGATCGCCCTGCGCACCACCGCAGAACGCCTGCAGAGCGTGCACTCGCTGGCCGAGGAGCGGCTGCGCCTGCTGCGCGCCGACGACGAGGACGAGACGACGACGGGCCGGGATCCGGAGGAACTCCTCGCCCAGGCCCAGCAGGCCCGCGAACAGGAGCGCGCCCTGCTCGCCGAGGTCGCGGCCGCGAAAGACGCGCTCGTCATCGCCCGCGACGCCCGCGAGGCCGCGGAGGGCAATGCGGCCGCCGAACAACGGCGCGTCGCCGCCCACGCCCGCGCCGTCGCCGACCGCCGCGAGGGGCTGGCCAAGCTCGCCGGGCAGGTCGGCGCCCGCCGCAGCCGGCTCGAGGCCGCCGAGGCCGAGATCGGGCGCCTGACCGAGGCCGCCGCCGCCTCGCTCGCGCGGGCCATCGCCGCCGACCAGGAATTCGCCGCCCTCGAAGGCTCGATCGCCGACGAGGAGGAGGGCGAGGAGGGACTGGACGCGGCATACGAAGCAGCCGCGCAGCGGCAGGAGGCGGCCCGCGCCGACCTCGACCGCTGGGTCGAAGAGGAGCGCACCGCCGACCGGGAGCGGACCGCGCTGACCGCTCGGCTGGACGCGCTGCGCCTGGGCCTGCGCCGCAAGGACGGTGCCGCGACCCTGCTCGGCAGCGAGGAGGTCGCCACGAGTGGCACTCTCGCGCAGTCGCTGCGGGTCGCCCCGGGTGACGAGGTCGCCATCGCGGCGGCGTTGGGGTATGCCGCCGAGGCCGTCACCGTCGCCGATCTCACCGCGGCCAGTGCTGCCGTCGCGCATCTGCGCGACCAGGAGGGCGGGCGCGCCACCATCCTCGTCCAGGGAGCGCCGGCGCCGGCCGACCCTGCCCCTGCGCTGCCGGCCGGTGCCCGCTGGGCCCGCGCCTCGGTCACCGTGCCCGACGCCCTCGACGGCGCCCTCACGCGTCTCCTCGACGGGGTCGTCCTGGTGGCGGATGACGCCGCTGCCCGCGCCCTCGTCGAGCAATCGGGCGACCTGACCGCGGTGACGCCCGCCGGTGACGTCGTCACAGCGGCATACGTCCGGGGCGGCAGCGCCGACGCCCCCAGCCTCATCGAGACCCAGGCCGCGGTCGACGAGACGGAGGCCGAACTGCGTTCCGCGGCAACGCGATTGGATCAGGCGCGCTTTCACGTCGCCGGCGCCCGGACCGCGCTGGAGCAGGCCACGGCCGCCGCCGACGGCCACCTGGAACGCCTCCACGAATCCGATGCCCGCATGGCCGCCGTGGCCGAGCAACTCGGCAGCCTCGGGTCGGCGTCCCGGGCGGCGCGGGCCGAGGTCGAGCGCCTCGAACGCGCCCGCGAGCAGGCGGCCGCGGCGATGGCCGACGACCAGGCCGCGCTCGCCGAGCTGACCGCCCGGTTCGAGGCGGCGAGCGCCGAACCGGAGGAGAGCGAGGAGGACTTCCCCGACCGCACCGGCGAGCTCGAGGCCGCGGCCACCGCCGCCCGCGCGGGCGAGACCGAGGCCCTGTTGGCTCTGCGGACCCGCGAGGAACGTGCCCGCGCCCTCTCGGGGCGCGCCGCTTCCCTCGAAGGCGCGGCCCGCAACGAGATCGCCGCCCGCGAGCGGCTGAAAGCCCGCCGCGAACGCCGCGGGCGCGAGGCGGCGGTGGCCGATTCGGTCGGTGCGGCAGCGGCATACGGCCTGCTGCGCGTGAGCGCCGCCACCGGCCGGGCGGAGGGTGCCGTCGCGGCCCTCGACGTGCGGGCGCGAGAACAGCAGACGCAGCTGGCCGCGCTGCGGGTGCAGCTGAGCGCCGCCCAGGACGACCTGGCCGCACTCACCGACGACATCCATCGCGACGAGGTGGCCCGGGCCGCCCAGCAGGCGCGCGTGGAACAGTTGCAGCAGAAGGCGATCGAGGAGCTGGGCATCGACCCGGACGTCCTCGTCGAGGACTTCGGGCCGCACCAGCTGGTTCCGGTCGTCGTGGCAGCGGGCGAGGAGCCGGGGGAGCCGCAGCCGTATGTGCGTGAGGTCCAGGAGAAGCGGTTGCGCCGGGCCGAGCGGGGGTTGCGTGAGCTGGGGCGGATCAACCCGCTGGCGCTCGAGGAATTCGCGGCGCTGGAGGAGCGGCACAGCTTCCTGACCAAGCAGATGGAGGATCTCAAGGCCTCGAAGCGTGATCTGCTCGACATCGTCCGCGAGGTCGACCAGCGGGTGGAGGAGGTCTTCACGGCCGCCTTCCACGACACGGCCGAGCAGTTCGAGCGGGTCTTCGCCCGGCTCTTCCCGGGCGGCGAGGGGCGGATCTTCCTCACCGATCCGTCGGACATGCTCACGACGGGTATCGAGGTGGAGGCGCGCCCCCCGGGCAAGAAGGTCAAGCGGCTCTCGCTGCTCTCCGGCGGGGAACGCTCGCTCGTCGCCGTCGCCTTGCTGGTCGCGATCTTCAAGGCCCGGCCGAGCCCGTTCTACATCATGGACGAGGTCGAGGCGGCCCTGGATGACACCAACCTGGGACGGTTGATCACGCTGTTCGAGGAGCTGCGCGACTCCTCGCAACTCATCGTGATCACCCACCAGAAGCGGACGATGGAGGTCGCCGACGCGCTGTACGGCGTGTCGATGCGCGGTGACGGCGTGACTAATGTCGTGTCCCAGCGGCTACGTTCGCTCGACGAGCCCGCCTGAAGTCTGCAGGTCAGCGACGGCTTTGGCGGCAAGTCACCAGGGCTGTCGGTAACCCGCCACAGTGTTACCGGTCCGTTATGCTGCCAATGCCCCCGGAGTCGTTCTAAGGTTTCTGCTCATGCCGCCGACGCAGGGTCGGTGGCTGGAGGGGAGAAACAATCGTGAAGTCCATGACTCGCGCCGCCGTTGCCGTCGCGTCCGCCGGCCTGATGGCTCTCGGTGGCGCCAGCGCCGCCAACGCCGCGCCCGACACCGGTGCCGTCAGCGACGCCAAGGTCACCTGCTACGGCAAGGCCAACAAGCCGTTCATCATCGGCGGCGTCGGCAACACCAGCCGGCAGGTCGGCGTCATCTACTGCGCCGGCGGCGGGGCCTACATCCGCGGTCGCGTCACGATCCAGCAGCTGGTCAACGGCTACTGGTACGACCGTGGCAACGCTACGACGCAGACCAAGTACGTCGGCTACAACAACGTCCAGTTCCCCGACAGCCACGCGGCGCGCCCGGGCGTGTGGCGGACCAAGGCCACCTTCACCTTCGCCGGTGGCGGGGCGTCGCGCACCTTCTACAGCGCCTCCGTGCGCTATGTCCCGGCCCGCCACGGCGTGACCATGTGACATAAGCCCTCACGGGTTCCCGCAACGGCCGGGTGGCACTTGCCACCCGGCCGTTGCTGCGTTGTGCGTGTCGCATTTGGGACACGTGTAGACATTTGAGAACCTGGAGCCATGCTCCGCGTCCTTCTTCCCCTGATCCTGTGCGTCCTGATCTCCCTCGTCGTCCTGGCGCTGGTGGCGATCCCGGCGCGGCGGCAGGGCCGGGACCTGCTGACGGCGCGCGGGGAGGAGGTCTTCGTCAAGGTCAAGGCCGGCACGGACGCAGCGGCCACCAAGACCACCGGGCTGGTGACTTCGGCCGCGGCCAAGATCCGCCCGACGGGTGGCGAGGAGGCCACGCCGGTGAGTGAGGCCCCGCACTCCTCGACGGAGAGCGCCCCGCAGCGCTGAGCGGGGGCCAGGAGCCGAGGAAGCCGATACCGGGCGACGGACTCGAGAGCGGGCAGAGTTCGAGAGGCCGAGACCGGGCAGAGTTCGAGAGCGGACAGAGTTAACGCCCCAATGCTCCGCAGTGTGAGGATGGGCCTGTGATCGACCAGTTGTGGGAGTACCTCGTTGTCGCCGGCGTCCTGCTGGTCGCCATCGTCGGTGGACTGTTCGCCTTCCTCCGGCCCTCCCGGCGCCGCCGGCCACCGGCGGTGCCGCCGACCCGGCCGACGACGCCCATCCCCCCGGCGACCTCGGACACGGAGGAACCCGCAGGGGGCGGCGTCGACACCCTGCCCGCCCCGCCGGTCGAGCCGGAAGAGGACGTCCTCCTCGAGGAGCCGGCCACCCCCACGCTCGAACGGCCCGAGACGGCCCGCGGACGCTTGCAGCGCCTGCGCGCCCGGCTGGCCCGCAGCAACACCGCCCTCGGCAAGGGCCTGCTGGCGCTGCTGACCCGCGGCGGCCTGGACGAGGCCGCGTGGGAGGAGGTCGAGGACACCCTCCTCGCCGCCGACCTGGGCGTCGAGGCGAGCATGGAACTCGTCGAGAGTCTGCGCACGCAGGTCCAGGTCGACGGCACGACCGACGAGGCCACCGTGCGCACGTGGTTGCGCACCGACCTGCTCGCGCTGGTCGATCCCGGTATGGATCGCTCAGTCGCCTCCAGCCGGGTCGAGGGTCGTCCCGCGGTCGTGCTCGTCGTCGGCGTCAACGGCACCGGCAAGACGACGACCGTCGGCAAGCTGGCCCGGGTGCTCGTCGCCGAGGACAAGGACGTCCTCCTCGGCGCCGCCGACACCTTCCGCGCCGCGGCGGCCGACCAGCTCGAGACGTGGGGCGCCCGCGTCGGGGTGCCGACGGTGCGCTCGCACAAGGAAGGCGCCGACCCGGCCGCGGTCGCCTTCGATGCGGTCAAGGCCGGCATCGAACTCGAGGCCGACGTCGTGCTGCTCGACACCGCCGGCCGGTTGCACAACAAGACCAACCTCATGGACGAGCTCGGCAAGATCAAGCGCGTCGTCGAGAAGCAGTCGCCCATCGACGAGGTGCTGCTCGTCCTCGACGCCACCACCGGGCAGAACGGGCTGCGCCAGGCCGAGGTCTTCTCCCAAGTCGTCGGCATCACCGGCATCGTCTTGACCAAGCTCGACGGCACCGCCAAGGGCGGCATCGTCGTCGCCGTCCAGCGCAAGCTCGGCGTGCCGGTCAAGCTCGTCGGACTCGGCGAGGGTCCGGACGACCTGGCCCCGTTCGACCCCGAGGCATTCGTGGATGCCATTCTCCAGTAAGGCGGGGCTCCCGCGGAGGTCGACGGTCCGGTGATCGTGCCACTGACCTTGCCGCAGAAGGCATGGCGCGTCGCCGTCGTGCTGCTGGCCGCGGTGCTCTTCCTCGGCGGGACCTTCGTCGGGGATGACGACTGGTGGCCCTTCTCGCCGTGGCGAATGTTCTCCACCTCCACCGACCCGAACGGTGCGGTGCGCTCGACGTTCATCGAAGTGCGGACGGCGGCCGCGCCGGCCACCTGGGTCGAGGCGCCGATCAGCCCCGATTCGGTCGGCCTGAACCGGGCGGAGATCGAAGGCAACATCGACCGCATCGCGAAGGACCCGGCGATGCTTAAGACCCTTGCCGACAGCCATACGGCCCTGCGGCCCGACGACCCGTCCTGGGTCGGTATCCGCGTCGTCGTGCGCAACTATCTGTTGCGCGACGGCGGCCCGACCGGCCAGCACCGCGACGACCTGGTGGCCGAGTGGCGGGCGTCATGAACTGGCTCTTCCCGGCCGTCCCGCTGCGGCGCCTGGCGCTCTTTCGCACCATGGTCTATCTGTACGTCGTCATCGACGTCCTCTGGCTGCAGACCAGCGGCTGGTACCACGGCTATGCCGACCCCGTCTGGTACGAACCCTTGCGAATGGGGCAGCTGTTGCACCTGCCCGCCGCGACCGTCCCGCTGGTCAACACTCTCAAGTGGGGCTCGGTCGCGGCTGCCCTCGTCGCGGCAACTGGCCGGCTGCCCCGCCTGGCCGGCAGCGTCGTGGCCATCTGCTGGATCTGGTACATGTACATCGCCTATGCCTACGGCAAGGTCGACCACGATCGCGGTGACTTCGTGATCGCCCTCCTCCTGCTGCCGACCGTGGGCAGCGCCTTCGCCCAGGCGCGGTGGGGCCGGACGGCCGACGGGCGCGACATCCTCAGCCAGGCGGGCGGGTTCGTGCTGCGGGCGGTGCAGATCTTCGCCATCGCCACCTACTTCCTCTCGGCGTGGGCGAAAGTGCGCTTCGGCGGCTGGGACTGGGTCAACTCGGCGACCATGGCCAGAGCCGTTGTCCGCCGCGGCACACCCTGGGTGAAGTGGCTCCTCGACGCGCCGTGGTTGCTGCAGGCCACCCAGTGGGCCCTCTTCGCCGCGGAGATGGCATCTCCGCTGATCTTTCTGGCCTCCGAGCGCTGGCGCCGCCGCATCGTCTATGCCTGGTTCGCCTTCCACGCGGTGACCTATGCCTCGATCACCATCGCCTTCTGGCCCCACCTGGTGATGCTGCTCGCCTTCCTCCCGCTCGAGCAGTATGCCGACCGAGGGAAACCGTCGAGCGCAGCGAGCGTTGTGCTTTAGCGGGGGATCGAGCAGGCGGGGGTGCCGCCGGGGAGGCGGTGGCGGTTGTCGGCGACCCAGCGGTAGACGACCGCAGCGAGCTGGTTGATCCCGGGGGCCCAGATCACGGCGGCGGCGGGCTTGAACCAGGCGTGGCCGTTCCAGAGGGCCTGGGCGACGGCGTTGTGCGCGGCGGAGATCTGGCCGTCGGCCCCGATCCACTGCAGCGCCTCGATGCACTGGGCTTCGGTGAGGCCGAGCGACGCCAGGTCCAGTTCCTGCCACGGGGCGATCGCGAAGTCGGCGTTGTGGCGGCGCACCCGCCGGGCGGTGAACCGGGCCAGGGTGGAGCAGATGGCGCAGTCGCCGTCGAAGACGAGGACCGGGGTCGGGCGTGTGGTCACCTCGTCATTCTCCCACCCGTCGCCGGCGGACACGACGTCTCAGCATCCGGGACCTCGCGCGGCATGTAACGCGACGTTTCCACGATGGGTGAGAGTGCAACATACGCGTAACACGACGACGCATCCGGCGAAACCGGGCGGGCGTTGGGTAGCCGGCATGACAGCACTCCACACGCTGGCGGCAGCCGACGAGCCGACCATCGACCTGGCGTCGACCGGCTTCGTCATCATCTGCGCCTCACTCGTCCTTCTGATGACCGTGCCTGGTCTGGCCCTCTTCTACGGTGGCATGAACCGGGCCAAGTCCGTCCTCAACATGATGATGATGTCCTTCGGTGCCGCCGGTCTCGTGGGCGTCCTCTACGTCCTCTTCGGCTACTCGATGTCGTTCGGCCCCAGCGATATCGGCGGCATCTTCGCCAATCCCTTCGACAAGTTGGGGCTGAAGGACACCGCCGACCTGGTCAACCCGTTCGGGTATGAGGGCTATGGCAATATCCCGGAGCTGGCCTTCGTCGGCTTCCAGCTGACGTTCGCGATCATCACCGTCGCGCTCATCAGCGGCGCCATCGCCGACCGCGTCAAGTTCTCCACCTGGCTGGTCTTCTCCGGCCTGTGGGTCACCCTCGCCTACTTCCCGATCGCCCACATGGTCTGGGGCGGCGGCCTGCTGTCGGCCTCCGAGAGCGGCCTGTCGGCCAGGATCTTCGGGTCGACCGATGGCGCGGCCGATGTGGTGCCGATCGACTTCGCCGGCGGCACCGTCGTGCACATCAACGCCGGTATGGCCGGCCTGGTCCTGGCCCTGATCGTCGGGAAGCGTCTCGGCTTCGGCAAGACGATCATGCGTCCGCACAATGTGCCGCTCGTGATGATCGGCGCCGGGCTGCTGTGGTTCGGCTGGTTCGGGTTCAACGCCGGATCCGAACTCGCGCCGGACGAGACCGCGGCCATGGTGTGGGTCAACACCGTCGTCGCCACCTGCGCGGCGATGCTCGGCTGGCTGCTGGTGGAGAAGATCCGCGACGGGCACGGCACCTCGATCGGCGCCGCCTCCGGTGTGGTCGCCGGCCTGGTCGCCATCACCCCGGCGTGCGGTGCCCTCTCGCCGATCGGTTCGATCATCCTCGGCCTGATCGCCGGTGGCCTCTGCGCCCTCGCGGTGGGCCTGAAATACCGCTTCGGGTATGACGACTCCCTCGACGTCGTCGGCGTCCACCTCGTCGCGGGCCTGTGGGGCACCATCGGGGCCGGGCTGCTGTCCACGGCAACCGGTCTCTTCTACGGCGGCGGGGTGCAGCAGACCGTCGTCCAGATCGTCATCGCGCTGGCCTCGCTGCTCATCTGTGGCATCGTGACCGCGGCCCTCGGCTTCGCGCTCAAGGCCACCATGGGCTGGCGCATCAACGAGGACGACGAGACCGCCGGCATCGACCAGAGCGAGCACGCCGAAACCGCATACGACCTGTCTCCGCGCGGCGGCCGGATGGCCGGGGCCCTCGGCCTCGGCTCCCACGCTCGCGAGGAAGCCCCGATCGCCGAAGGAGCGAACGCATGAAGCTGATCACCGCCATCATCAAGCCCCACCAGCTCGAGGAGGTCAAGGCAGCGCTCGAGGCCTACGGGATCGCGGGTATGACGATCAGCGAGGCCAGCGGCTACGGCCGCCAGCACGGCCATTCCGAGGTCTACCGCGGCGCCGAATACACCGTCGACTTCGTCCCGAAGATCCGGCTCGAGGTGCTCGTGGAGGACATGGACTCTTCGTCCGTCGTCGACGTGATCGTCAAGTCCGCCGCGACCGGCCGGATCGGCGACGGCAAGGTCTGGGTGACCCACGTGGAGGACGTCGCCCGGGTCCGCACCGGCGAACGCGGCTCCGACGCCATCTGATCGGCCCATCCCACCACGGCCCCGTGGCCTGGCCCACGCTCCGGACGCGCCATCCCGCCCACGCGACAGCTCACAGACAGGACAGGCCGTCACCATGTCTCGCACCACCACCGATGTCAGCGGGGCCCGGCTCGATCTGGCCGGCACCCGCGCCTTCACGGCGCCGGGTGCCGGCCAGGCGCGCCGGGCCGCCATCGCGGAGTTCACGACGTCGTGGCTGCGTGACATCTGGGCCGAGGCGACGGGCGGGCGGAGCTTGCACGGGGTCGCCCTGGCGGCCGTCGGGTCCCTCGGCCGCGGGGATGCCGGCCCTCTCAGCGATCTCGACCTCGTCCTCCTCCACAACGGAAGGACGTTGCGGGAGAAGGAGATCAACGGCCTAGCCGACCGGCTGTGGTATCCGGTCTGGGACGCCAAGGTCCGCCTCGACCACAGCGTGCGCACCCTGAACCAGTGCCGGTCCGTCGCCTCCGACGATCTGAGCGCCGCCGTCGGGCTCCTCGACGTGGCGCCCGTCGCGGGCGACCCCGAGGTGGTCTCGGCGATCCGTGCCACCCTCAGCCACGACTGGCGCGCCAACGCCCGCCAACGGCTGCCGCAGCTGCTCGAGAACCTGTCAGAGCGGCATACCCGGCACGGCGAACTGGCGCAGCTCATCGAGCCGGACCTGAAGGAGGCCCGCGGGGGCCTGCGGGACATGACGGTCCTGCGGGCGCTCGCCGCCGCCTGGCTGACCGACCGCCCCCACGGAGCCGTCGACGAGGCGTATGCGCGGCTGCTCGACGTCCGCGACGCCCTGCAGGTCGTCACCGGCCGCGGCCGCGACCGGCTCGGCCGGGAGGACCACGACGCCGTCGCGGCGCTGCTCGGCTACACCGACGCCGACGATCTCCTGACCATGGTCAGCAGCAGCGCGCGCACCCTCGCCTACGCGCTGGACGCCACGACCCGGCGGGCCGGCCAGAGCCAACGGGCCCGGACCCTGCGGGTCGGACCGCGAGCGCCGCACCTGGTGGCCCTCGGGTTCGGCGTTTTCGAGCACGACGGCGAGGCGGTCCTCGGCCGGCACGCCGTCTCCGATGCCCTGCTGCCGCTGCGGGCGGCCGTCGTCGCGGCCCGCAGCAAGCTGCCCCTCGCTCCACAGACCCTGGCCAATCTCGCCGAACTGCCCGACCTGCCCACGCCCTGGCCGGAGGCCGCGCGTGACCTTTTCACCGACCTGCTCGCCACCGGCGAGGGGCTTCCGGGAGTCTGGGCCGGGCTGACTCAGGCCGGCCTGGTCCGCCGGTGGCTGCCCGAGTGGGACGGCGTGGACTCGCGCCCGCAGCGCAACCCGGTGCACCGGCATACCGTCGACCGGCACCTGATCGAGACGGTCGTGCAGGCGGGGGCGATGGTGCGTGAGGTGGCGCGGCCCGACCTGTTGCTCCTCGGTGCCCTGCTGCACGACATCGGCAAGGTCGCGGGCGCTCGCGACCACAGTCACGCGGGTGCGCGCATCGCCCGCGAGGTGCTGGCCCGGATGGGGCTGCCGGCCACCGATGCGGCGGTGGTGGAACGGCTGGTCGCCGAGCACCTGACGCTGATCGAGCTCGCTACGCGGCGGGACATCGCGGACCCCGCCACCGCGGCCGCGGCCTGGGCGGCGGCGGGGGAGGACCCGGACGCCTTCGACCTGCTGCGGGTCCTCACGATCGCGGACGCCAAAGCGGCCGGGCCGCTGGCCTGGTCCGACTGGCGTGCAGCCCTCTTCGCGAATCTCGTTGCGGCTGTTGGCGATCAGGACCGCGATCGGGCACTGCCGCCCCCGGAGGGGCGGGCGGAGCTCGCGGCGCCGGTGCACGAGGCGATCGCGCAGGGGCAGCCGTATGTCGAGGTGTCGGCCGTGGAGGGCGCCTTCCGCGTCGTGGTTCATGACCGCGACCGCGTGGGCCTGTTCGCCGACACGGCCGGCCTGCTCGCGGCGCAGGGACTGACGGTGCGGACGGCGGCGCTGCGCACCGTGGACGGTGTCGCGGCGGACGAATGGGTCGTCGAGGCGGTCACGGGCGATGCGCCCGAGCGGGCCCGCCTGGTCCACGGGTTGGCCGCGCTCTCCCGGGGGGAGCGTGGTCCGCTCGCGGCGCTGGAGCGTCGGCGCACCTTCGCGCGGCCGCGCGCCGCTGCGGTGGCTGAGGGTATGGCGACTCGCGCCTTCGTCGTGCCGGGAGCCGCGGAGGGGGCGACGGTTCTGGAGGTGCGCTCGCGCGACCGCGTGGGGTTGCTGTACGACCTGGGGCGGTGTCTCGCGGCGGCGGGGTTGTCCGTGCGGTCGGCGCACATCGCCACGTATGCCGGCCAGACTCTCGACACCTTCTATCTGACCGAACCCCGCGGTGGGCAGTTGTCTCCGGGCCGGGTGGCTGCCACGGTGGCGGCCGTCATCGATTGCTGTGACGGCTGAGCCGGCCTCGCGACCGCACGAATGGGCGGCACACGGGATGCGCAGTTAGGCTTTTACGGTGTTCACCTCGCTCTCCGATCGCCTGACCGCGACCTTCAAGTCCCTGCGCGGCAAGGGCAAGCTCAGCGAGTCCGATGTCAACAAGACCGTGCGCGACATCCGGATGGCGTTGCTCGAGGCCGATGTCGCGCTGCCGGTCGTCAAGGACTTCACCCAGGCAGTCCGCGAGCGGGCGCTGTCCGCCGAGGTGTCCGAGGCGCTCAACCCGGCCCAGCAGGTCGTCAAGATCGTCAACGACGAACTCGTCGACATCCTCGGCCAGCACACCCGGCCGTTGCGCCTGGCCAAGACGGCACCGACCGTCATCATGCTCGCCGGCCTGCAGGGTTCGGGCAAGACCACGCTCGCCGGCAAGCTCGCCAAGTGGTTCAAGGACCAGGGCGACACCCCGCTGCTCGTCGCCGCCGACCTGCAGCGTCCCAACGCCGTCACCCAGCTCGAGGTCGTCGGCCAGCGGGCCGGCGTGCCGGTGTTTGCGCCGGAGCGCGGCAATGTCGGCGGTCACGACGCCGTCGGGCCGACGGGCGAGGGGACGCGCTCCTATGGCGACCCGGTCGAGGTCGCCGAGGACGGCATCCAGCACGCCATCTCCAAGCTGTACAACGTCGTCATCGTCGACACCGCCGGCCGGCTCGCCGTCGACGAAGAGCTGATGGAGCAGGCGGCGGACATCAAGGACGCCATCGAGCCCGACGAGGTCCTCTTCGTCATCGACGCGATGATCGGCCAGGCGGCCGTCGAGACCGCCCAGGCCTTCCAGGAGGGCATCGACTTCTCCGGGGTCGTGCTGACCAAACTCGACGGTGACGCCCGCGGTGGTGCGGCCCTGTCGGTCGCCAAGATCACCGGCCGGCCGATCATGTTCGCCTCCACCGGGGAGGGTCTGAAGGAATTCGAGATCTTCCACCCCGACCGGATGGCTTCGCGCATCCTCGACATGGGCGACATGCTCACCCTCATCGAGCAGGCCGAGCGGGCGTTCGACGCCAAGCAGGCCGCCGAGATGGAACGCAAGTTCCTTGCGGCAGAAGACTTCACGTTCGACGACTTCCTGCAGCAGATGGCCGCCATCAAGAAGATGGGCTCGTTGAAGTCGATGCTCAAGATGATGCCCGGCATGAACCAGATCCGCGACCAGCTCGACGCTTTCGACGAGCGCGAGTTCGACCGGATCGAGGCGATGATCCGCTCGATGACGCCTTTCGAGCGCAACCACCCCAAGCAGATCAACGGCTCGCGCCGCGCCCGCATCGCCGCCGGTTCCGGGGTCACGGTCAGCCAGGTCAACGACCTGCTTGTCCGCTTCGGCGAGGCCCAGAAGATGATGAAGGCGCTCGCCAAGGGTGGCTCCATCCCCGGGATGCCGGGTATGCCCGGGCTCGCGGGCGGGGGCAAGCGCGGCAAGCAGGTCCAGCGCAAGAAGGGCAAGTCGGGCAACCCGGCCAAGCGCGCCGAGCAGGAGCGGGCCGCGGCCCAGGCGGCGTCCAACCGGGCGCCGGCGGGCAGCGCCTTCGGCTCCACCAGTTCCGACCCCTATGCCAACGCCAACCTCGACCCGAGCCAGCTGCCCAAGGGCTTCGAGAAGTTCCTCGGCACGTGACGTCCGCCGGTCCCCTCAACACCCTGGCCGTCGGGTCGGCGGGGCCGCGGATCGCGTTCGTGCACGGGCTGTTCGGGCAGGGCCGCAACTGGAACCAGATTGCCAAGTCGGTCGCCTGGCCCAATGGCACGCAGGCCCGGGCGCTGCTGATCGACCTGCCCGACCATGGCCGCTCGCCGTGGTCGGAGGAGTTCTCGTATGCCGCATACGCCGACGCCGTCGCCGCCACGCTCCGCGCCGCCGCGCCGGGGGAGGAGTGGACGCTGGTCGGGCACTCGCTCGGGGGCAAGACGTCGATGCTCGCCGCGCTGCAGCATCCCGACCTGATCGCCAGGCTGTGCGTCGTCGACATCGCGCCCAAGAGCTACGGCGACCTGCACCGCTTCTCCGCCTATATCGACGGTATGCAGCGACTTCCCTTGGGAGAGATCGCCACCCGGGAGGAGGCGGACGACTGGTTCACCGCTGTCGAGCCCGACCCGGGGGTGCGGGCTTTCTTGCTGCAGAACCTCCGCCGCGATCACGACGGTTGGTCCTGGCGGGCCAACCTCGACCTCATCGCGGCGGACGCTGCCCGCGGCGAGCAGTCGCGGATCGCGGACTTCCCCGACACCTCCGGCCTCGCGCCCTACGAAGGACCGGTCGTCTGGCTCGTCGGCGCCGAGTCGCGCTATGTCACGGACGACGACAGCGCACCGATGCGGGCCCTGTTTCCGCAGGTGCGCAAGGTGACCGTCAAAGGCGCCGGCCACTGGGTGCACACCGACGCCCCCGCCGTCGTCATCGAGACCCTGCGCCGGCTGCTGCGCACCGGCGGACCGCCCCCGACTTCCTAAGGCACTGCGTGTTCCTAGGGCTTTGCGTATACCCAGGGCCACGCGAGTCCTAAGGTCCTGGGGCGAGACCCCGGGACAGGGTCCCCGCGAAGTCCCGGAACGGCGACGGAGTCGGTTCTCGCCTGCTGCGTATGCGGAAACCTCGCGGAGTGTCCTGAAGTTCACCTGTTTCACACCTGCCACACCCGCGCCGGCCCCGAAGCGGATGCACTGACCCGGCGACCCTGGAAATGTGCGAGTCGCCATCGTGACCGAGTCCTTCCTCCCGATGATCAATGGCGTGACCACGAGCGTGTGCCGGGTTGCCGAACAACTGGCCGCGCTCGGCCACGACGTCGTCATCGTCGCGCCTGAGCCGGCGCCGGCGTGGTTCGGCCCGATCCCCGTCTACACGGTCCGGTCCGTCCCGGTGCGCCAGTTCCCGACCGGCCTGCCGAGCGGGCGCGTCGAATACCTGCTCGCCGAGATCGCTCCCGATGTCGTGCACGTGGCCAGCCCCTTCGTCATCGGTGCCCGGGCCCTGACCGCGGCCCGCGAACTCGGTCTGCCGAGCGTGGCGATCTATCAGACCGACATGCCGCGGTATGTCGAGCAGCACAGCCCCGGCCCCGTCGCGCCGCAGGTCGCGCGGCTGGCCTGGCGGTGGGTGCGCCGGATGCATGCGCTCGCGGATGTCACCTTGGCGCCCTCGCGTGCCGCCGTGCAGGCCTTGCAGGAGCACGGCGTCGAGCGGGTCGCGCTGTGGGGGCGCGGGGTCGACACGGCGCTGTTCACCCCGGCGTGGCGCAGCCACCCGGACACGCACACGCTGCGCGCCGACCTCGCCCCCGGCGGCGAGGTCCTCGTCGGGTATGTCGGCCGCCTCGCCCCCGAGAAGGAGACCGACCGGCTCGCCGAACTGCACGGCATACCCGGGATCCGCCTCGTCATCGTCGGCGACGGACCCTCCCGGCCGGCCCTGGAGGCTGAGTTCCGCACTCTTAAGTGGGCGGGGCCGGCGCCGGTCTTCCTCGGCTTCCGCACCGGTGAGGCGTTGGCGCAGGCGTATGCCGCGCTGGACCTCTTCGTGCATCCGGGCACCACGGAGACCTTCGGCCAGACGCTGCAGGAGGCGGCCGCGTCGGGGCTGCCGGTCGTCGCGGCAGCGGTCGGCGGGCCGCTGGACCTGGTCGACCACGGCCGGACCGGCCTGCTCTTCGACCCGGCCCGGCCCGGGGCTCTGGGCGCGTGCGTCGGTCATCTCGCGGCGGCGCCCGAGGAGCGCATCGCCATGGGCGGGCGCGCGAGCGAGGCGGTCGCCGCCCGGACCTGGCCGGCCCTGACGGATGAGCTGGTCGGGCACTACCGCCGGGCCGTCAGCCAGGCGCAGGAGCGGCTGCTGGCCCTGGATGCCGCGCCCTGAGATCCGCCCCGGTGACGGGCCGCTCTAGGCTCTGCGTCATGGGAACAGCGCTGCACCTGAGCGGACCGATCCTCGTCGGGCCGGACGAGATACGGGACGAGATCTGGGTCATCGATGGGCGGATCAGCTTCGCGGCGCCGGCGGCGGAACCGGCCGGGCGCATCGACGGCTGGGTCCTGCCGGGACTGGTGGACGCGCACTGCCACGTCGGTCTCGACACGAACGGGGCCGTCGACGCGGAGACGGCCGAGGCGCAGATCACCAGGGACCGAGACCTCGGGACGCTATTGATCCGCGACGCCGGGTCGCCGGCCGACACCCGGTGGATCGACGACCGGGAGGACCTCCCCAAGCTCATCCGCGCCGGCCGGCATATCGCCCGGACCCGGCGTTACATCCGCAACTACGCCAACGAGGTCGAGCCCGACCAGCTCTCCGACGCCGTCCGCGAGCAGGCCCGTCGCGGGGACGGTTGGGTCAAGATCGTCGGCGACTGGATCGATCGCGACACCGGGGATCTGACGCCGTGCTGGCCCCGGGAGGCAGTGGCCGCTGCCCTCGCCGTAGCGCACGAGGAAGGTGCGCGGATGACGGCGCACTGCTTCGGCCCGGATGTCCTCCATGACCTCGCCGCGATCGGCATCGACTGCGTGGAGCACGCGAGCGGGCTGGAGCCGGAGACCATCGAGTCCTTTGCGGCCCAAGGGATTTCGATCGTCCCCACGCTGATCAATATCGACAACTTCCCCGCGATCGCCGAGCCGGCGCGGGAGAAGTTCCCCGACTACCACCGGCGGATGATCGACATCTACGAGCGGCGCGATCAGACGATCGTCGCGGCATACGACGCGGGGGTGCCGATCCGGCTCGGAACCGATGCCGGCGGGACGATGAGCCACGGTCTCGCCGCGCGGGAGGCGCAGCGGCTCGTGGCGGCGGGGGTGCCGCATGCGGCTGCGCTCGACGCGGGCACCTGGGGGGCGCGGGAGTGGCTCGGGCGGCCGGGGATCGAGGACGGCGCCGACGCCGACCTGCTCGTGCTGCCCGCAGACCCCCGCGCCGACCTTGCGGTCCTCACCGCGCCCACCGCGGTGATCCTGCGCGGCGTGGTGGTCGCGGGCGGCTGACCGGCGGGATCGCGACTCGGCGGTCAGCCGGGTCGTATGTCAGTGGGTGGAGTGTCCGACGAGCGCCGCGTTCTCCTCGTCGGTGGTGACGCCCCCGGTGCGGTCGAGGCGGTGCTGCAGCACCGACCAGGCGATGGCGCCGGCCCAGCCGGCCCAGATGAGGCCGTAGATCGTCCACGTCGTCGCCGATGACGGGTCGACCCAGTCCGATCGCAGGATCGTGCGGGTGTTGGTCAGGATGATCAGGCCACCGACGGCGGAGCCGAGGATGCGGGCGGGGACATGCCTGGCCAGCCAGGCGGCGATCGGGGCGGCGATGGCGCCACCGATGAGGAGGGCAGCCACCCAGGTGAAGTTGATGCCCTCCGATCCGAGCGCGAGCAGGAAGCCCAGGCTGGCGGCGACGGTCACGAGGAACTCGCTCGCCGAGATGGAGCCGATGACCCGGCGCGGCTCGATGCGGCCGCTCGCGAGCAGGGCCGGCGTGCCGACCGGGCCCCAGCCGCCGCCGCCCGTGGCGTCGAGGAAGCCGGCGAACAGGCCGAGCGGGGCCAGGAAGCGGGCGCGCAGCCGCTGGCCGAGTTTTTCGGTGCGCACGCCCTTGAACGTGAAGCGCAGCAGCACGTACAGGCCCAGGACCAGCAGAATCGCGGACATGACCGGCTTGGCCGTGTCGGCATCGAGGTTCGACAGGGCCGTCGCGCCGAGGAAGGCGCCGACCGCGCCGGGGATGCCGACCTTGACGACGACCATCCAGTCGACATTGCCGAAGCGCCAATGACTGAGTCCGGAGACGAGAGTGGTGCCGATCTCGGCGAGGTGGACCGTGGCCGAGGCGGCGGCCGGGTTGGTGCCGATCGCGAGCAGCAGTGTCGAGGTCGTGACGCCGTAGGCCATGCCGAGGCCGCCGTCGACGAGTTGGGCGGCCAGGCCCACCAGGGCCAGCAGGACGAGCTTGCGCATAATCATCCCCTATAAAGGTAAATCCCATTGGTTTAATAGGAAAGCGGCATGACTTTAACTCCGGTCCGGGTTGCGCGCAAGTCCCCGTGGCGACGGGCTGCCGCGGGCGGGGCCGACCCGTGACATTCTCGGAGACGCCGCGCCCCGGGTCGACCCGTGACCTTCTCGGAGACGCCGCGCCCGTGAGTAGCCGCCAACTCCGTGGGAGCCGCCAACTCCGTGGGAAGCCGCCAACTCCGTGGGAAGCCGCCAACTCTTTCAGGTATTTGTGCGGGAGTTCGCGGGATCTGAGGCGGTTCGCGGGATCCCAGGCAGTTGGCCCGCGCGGCGCGGGCCGCACGGGGAAAGTGCCAGGATGACGGCGTGAACATCTCGGCCCGCACCGACTACGCGATTCGCGCGTTGCTGGCGCTGGCGGACGCACAGGCGCAGGACGCCGGGCCGGTTTCGGCGGAGGCGTTGGCGGGGGCGCAAGGGCTGCCGAAGAAGTTCCTCGAGGCGATCCTGCTCGACCTGAAACGGGGCGGGTTGGTCTCGTCACGGCGGGGCAGCGCAGGGGGCTACCAACTGGCCACGGGCGCAGACGAGATCCGGCTCGGGGCCGTGGTGCGGATCGTCGACGGGCCGCTGGCGGAGGTGCGCGGTATTCGTCCGCAGGACGCGGCATACGACGGGGTGGCCCAGCACCTGCCGGTGGTGTGGGTGGCGCTGCGGGCCAGCCTGCGCAGCGTGCTGGACGAGGTGAGCCTGGCCGATGTCCTCAACGGTGACCTGCCCGAGCAGGTCCGCGAGCTCGCCGAACATCCCGACGCCTGGCGTAACCGCTGACCGCCCCGCGTCGGCCGCCGACGTCGATCTGCTCGCCGATCGACTCGGCCCTGGGTCACTTCGCCCCCAGTCCGGTTGTGGCGGCCTCGCGAGCGGTGGCGTCGCGAGCGGTGTTGGACGCGTGCGACAATGGAGGTTCGTACACCTTCGCCTGCGGGTCGACCGCGGCGATACCTACCCCGAGTCACGGCCCCCCGGGCACTCCTGCGCGGTCTTGCCGGACTCATATCGGAAAGAGAGACCACACACGTGGCCGTCAAGATTCGTCTGAAGCGGATGGGCAAGATCCGCACCCCGTTCTACCGCGTCGTCGTCATGGACTCGCGCACCAAGCGCGATGGCCGGGCGATCGAGGAGATCGGCAAGTACCACCCTACCGAGGAGCCCTCGCTCATCGACATCAACTCCGAGCGTGCGCAGTACTGGCTCACCCAGGGCGCGCAGCCGACGGAGGCCGTCGAAGCGCTGCTGAAGATCACCGGTGACTGGCAGAAGTTCAAGGGCGAGCCGGGTGCCGAGGGCACCCTGAAGGTCAAGGCCGCCAAGGCAAGCAAGAAGGAGCTCTACGAGGCCGCCGTCGCGGCTGCGGGCAAGAGCGCCGACGCCGGCCCCGCCACCACGCCGCGCAAGGCGGCCAAGAAGGCCGAGGAGGCCCCGGCCGCTGCTCCCGCTGCTGAGGCTCCGGCCGCTGCTGAGGCTCCGGCTGCTGAGGCTCCGGCTGCTGAGGCTCCGGGTGCGGACGCGGCTCCTGCCGCCGACACCGACGGATCCGGCGCCGCTGCCGACAGCGTCGACGCCGACGCGGACGCCACGACGACGGCCGAGGCCGCCGCCGAGGTCGCAGAGCAGTGACCCTGCTCGAAGAGGCGCTGGAGCACCTGGTCACCGGCATCGTCGACCACAAGGACGACGTCGCCGTGCGATCCAAGGACCTGCGCCGGGGCAGCCTGCTGGAGGTCCGGGTCCACCCGGACGATCTCGGCCGGGTCATCGGCCGCTCGGGCCGGACGGCGAGCGCCCTGCGGACCGTCATGAGTGCCCTTGCGGGCGGTCAGAACGTCCGGATCGACATCGTCGACACCGACCGGGTGCGCTGAGCGCCGGTTCGACGAATCACGGCCGAGGGGCTGGATGGCTGAGCCGTCCGGCCCCTCGGCCGCTTTGCGTGGGGGCGCCGAGCAAGGGGAGGCAGGGTGCCGACGACCTCCACCCCGTGAGGCTCGCGGCGCCGAGCGTTGCCGGATTCGAGGGTTTCGGGGGCGAGGTTTTCCGGACCCGATCGGTGTCAGGACCCGATCGGTGTGAGGACCCGATCGGTGTCAGGAACCGATCGGGGCGCAGGAGCGGGAGGCCTGCCCGGGTCCGACCTGGGCGAGGGCCGCACGCGCCCGGACGCGGCCGAGGTTCCACTCCAGCGCATCGTCCTCGGTGAGGAACTGGCCAGGACCGTTGCCGAGGATGCATCGCTTGTCCGCTGGCGACAGAGTCGACGCGGCGACCGCGGGGGCGGCGTCGGCGGACAACGAGGTCAAGTAGCTCCCGTCCAGCTTGCCCGTCGCGGCATACCGCTGCAGGTTGCGTTCGGCCACCCAGGCATCGGGATTGAGCAGGCCGAAGCAGAGCACCAGGGCCGCACCCGCGACGACCGCCGCGGTGGGGATCCAGCGACCCCGGAAGGTGATCCCGGCGACCATCACCATGACGACGACGATCGCGACCCAGGCCTCGAAGAAGTCGACGAGCAGCCGCAGCGTGGTGTAGCCGAAAGCCTGCTGGTAGAGGTGCATTCGCCAGAGGGCGGATGCGACGACGGCGAGCGTGAGAATGCACAACAGGCCGAGGACGACCCGCAGCAGCAACCGGTCACCGGGATCGGCCTGCGCGACCTTGCGCACCGTGAGGGCGACGACCACGAGCGTCAGCACGGTCGCGACGGTGAGTTGGCCGAACCCCTGGTGGACGTAGTCGGCATACGTCAGCCCCGTGGCTCGCTGGACGAAGTCGTGGCCGCCGAGCCACGCGCTGGCCTGGGCGATGATGAACAACAGGTAGGTCGCGACGATCAGCCCGACCGGGACGAGCCACTCCCAGGGATGGGCCAACGGCTTGCCCTTCGGAAGGGTGAGGGCTTCGTCGCGAATCGGGTTGATGGCCAAGTACATTCCCGCGAGCGCGACTCCGCCGAAGAAGATCCCGACGAAGAGGCGGGCGACGAAGGTGTCGACCGTCAGGTCCGGGATGAGGACATCGACCCAATGGCCGAAGATCGCATCGGCCGAGGCGAAGAGGCTGCCGAAGACGGCGAGCGCGAGGAGACTGATGGTGGCGGTCCGGGCGACGCGCCACCACTTGGCCGCAGTGCCACTGCGCGCCAGTGAGCGGCCGAGCCAGGGCAGGCCGCGGATCCCGGCGGTGGGCCACGCGGCAGCGGCCCCCATGAGCCCGTAAGCCGAGGAGACGGGGACGATCGTCACGACGATCAGCAGGGCCGCGGCCAGGATCGACAGGGGCACAACGACTTCCGCGGCCCGCAGCGTAGCCAGCGCCGCGAGACCCACGCCGAGGACCGCGGTGATCGCGGTCATCCAGGTGCGTCGCCTGGCCGCCATCACGACGGCGGCGCCGGTGGCGAGCGGGACCACACTCCACGCGATGCCGGTGTTCCGTTCGGGCAGGAGGAGCCCAGCCATCGCGCCGACCAGCGCTGCCAGTGCGACGAGGCGGGGTCTGCCCTCGCGCACGGTCTCTGGCCACACGCGGCCGAAGAGACCGTCGATGACCGGGCCCTCGGCCGGACGTGGCCTGCTCGCGACTGCCCGTTCGGGTCGTGCGAGATCGAGCGGGATGGGCGCCCCCGGTGGCCTGCTCGAAGGCGCGCGTGGCGGGGTCGGTGGGGCGGGCGGCATACGAACTCCTGCAACGGAATCGGGGCGGATACGGGTCGGGGGATCGTGGGGCAGCGTCAGGCGGAGTCGCGCGCCGCGGCGGCCGGGCTGGGGGTCGATGGCGGCGACGGTGCCGCCGTGGATCTCGGCAACCCAGCGGGTGATGGCCAGGCCCAGCCCGGTGCCGCCCGCCGAGTCGGTGCCGAATCGCTCGAAGATGCGGTCGCGGTCGGCCTCGGCGATACCGGGGCCTTCGTCGGCGATGTCCAGATGCCAGCGATCGGGTGCGGCCGTCGCGGCCGTGAGCGTCACCGTGGTGCCGCTGGGGGTATGCCGCGCGGCGTTGTCGAGCAGATTGGTCACCGCCTGGCGGAGCCTGGCGGGTTCGGCACGGACTGTCAGCGTCCGGGGCCGCACGTCGATCTGGGTGGTGACGGGCCGTCCGCCCGCGGCATACTCGGCCACGACCTCGTCCAGAAGTTCTTGCACGGCAACGGATTCGAGTCGCAGGTCGGTGATGCCCGCGTCCAGCCGGGAGAGCGTGAGGAGGTCGGTCAACAGGTCGCTGAGCCGGTCGGCCTGACCCAGCGCCGACTCGAGGTTTGCCGGGTCCGCAGGTGTCACGCCGTCCGCCATGTTTTCGAGGAGCGCTCGCAAAGCCGCTGCGGGAGTGCGCAATTCGTGGGAGACCGTGGCGATGAGCTGCCGGCGTTGCTGGTCGGCGTCCTGCAGATCGGTGGCCATGGCGCGGAACGCGCGAGCCAGGTCGGCGACCTCGTCGTTGCCGCCCACGGGGATCGCGCTCGTGTAGTCGCCCTGGGCCATCCTGCCCGCAGCCTGGGTCATGGCCCGCAGCGGTGCCGTCATGCCGGCGGCGAGCCACTGCGTGACCGCGAGGGCGACGGCGATGGTCACCGGGACGACGAGCCACGGGGTGACCTTGCTGTTGGCCCCGACGGTCGCGATGACGGTGGCGAAGAGGACCGAGACGGCGACCAGTGCGCCGAGCTTGATCTTCAGCGAGGCCGCGCGGGCCAGTGGTGAGGCCATGTCAGTGGGACTAGCTGAGGGGCTCGAGGGCATAGCCGACGCCGTGGACGGTGCGGATGCGGTCGGCGCCGATCTTGGCACGCACGCCTTTGACATGGCTGTCGACGGTGCGTGTGCCGGACGCGTCCGCCCAGCCCCAGACCTCTTCCAGCAGGCGCTCTCGGGTCAGCACGTGACCGGGGCTGACTGCGAGCATCGCCAGCAGGTCGAACTCCAACGGCGTGAGGTGGATCTCCTTGTCCTGCAACGTGACCCGCCGTGTCGTGGGATCGACCACGAGATCCCCGACGGTCATCCTGGACGCTGGGCTCGCGGCGAGTTCGCGAGCGCGTTCGACGCGGCGTAGCAGCGCCTTGACGCGGGCGACCAGCTCGCGCATGCGGAACGGCTTGGTCAGATAGTCGTCGGCGCCCACCCCGAGACCGACGAGGATGTCGGACTCGTCGTCGCGGGCGGTGAGCATGATGACCGGCACCGGCCGCTCGGTCTGGACCCGCCGGCATACCTCGATGCCGTCGAATCCCGGCAGCATGATGTCGAGAACGATCGCGTCGGGGCGGTGAGCGGCGTGGAGTTCGACAGCCTCCGGCCCGGAGAAGGCGGGCACGACGTCATACCCCTCCGCGCGCAGCCGGTCGCTGACGGCCTGATTGATGACGGGTTCGTCCTCCACCACGAGCACTGTCGGCATGCCAACGACCCTAGGCGGCGCCCCGTGACGCGATCGGGTTGCTCTTGTGTGGGTTTGGTGCAGATCGGCGGATGGGACAATCGTCGCGTGAGTGTTCTGGTTGCGCGCATCGGCAAGCCGCACAGTCTGCGCGGTGAGGTCACCGTGCAGACCCACACCGACGACCCCGATGGGCGCTTCGTCCCAGGGGCCGTCTTCGCGACCGAGGCGCAGCCGGGCACCGGTGTCCCGAGGGCGCTGACGCTGCGAACCTCGCGTGTGCACAAAGGCATCTGGCTGCTCGCCTTCGACGAGATCCCCGACCGCACGGGCGCCGAATCCCTACGCGGCACAAAGCTGTTCGCCGACGAGGGCGAGGCCGGCGACGACGCGGACGACGACGGCTGGTACGAGGACGAACTCATCGGGCTGCGCGCGGTCGACCCCGCCGGGACCGAGCTGGGCGAGGTCGTGGGTCTCGACATCGGCCCAGCCCAGGACCGGCTGATCCTGCGCCTGGCCGACGGCACCGAGGCGCAGGTGCCCTTCGTCGAGGCGATCGTCCCGGAGGTCGACACCGAGTCCGGCCGGGTCGTCATCGACCCGCCGCCCGGGCTGCTCGACCTCGGGCGGGAGTGACATCGTGCGCATCGATGTCGTCACGATCTTCCCCGAATACCTTGCGCCCCTGGACCTTTCGCTGATCGGCAAGGCGCGGCGCGACGATCTCCTCGACCTCGCGATTCACGACCTTCGCCAGTTCACCCATGATCGGCACAACACGGTCGACGACACGCCGTACGGCGGCGGCGCCGGCATGGTGATGAAGCCGCAGCCGTGGGCCGAGGCGCTTACTCATGTCGGTGGATTGGCTTCCGGCGCACCGCGATTGCTCGTGCCCGCCCCCTCGGGACGACGGTTCACGCAGGAGTATGCCCGCGCCCTCGCCGAGGCCGAGTGGCTCGCGTTCGCGTGTGGTCGCTACGAGGGGATCGACGAGCGGGTCTATACGTATGCCGCGGACGCCCTCGGCTGGGAAGTGGTCCCGGTCTCGCTGGGCGACTATGTCCTGGGTGGGGGTGAGGTCGCCGTGCTGGCGATGGTCGAGGCGATCGCGCGGCTCATCCCCGGCGTCGTCGGCAACGAGGAATCCCTGGTCGAGGAGTCCCACGAGGGTGGACTGCTCGAATATCCCGTCTACACCAAACCCGCCACGTGGCTCCCGCAGCCACCCGCGGCGGCGGCGGCGACGGCATACGACGTGCCCCCGACCTTGCTGTCCGGCAACCACAAGGCCATTGCCGACTGGCGCCACCAGCAGCGCCTGGAGCGCACCGTCGCCCGGCGCCCGGACCTGCTCGACGCCGCTGCCACGGTGACGGGGCTCGAGGACCTGGAGGGCGGCCCCGCGACCCCGGCCGACATTCCCGAGCTCATCGTGCTCAGCCGCGCCTGCTGGGTGCCGGAGGCCCTTGAGGCCGGCACCGTCGACTTCCCGCCCATGACCGACGGACCCGCGGAACACGCTGCGGCACTGCAGGATTGGTCCACGTGGGTGTGGCGCAGCAACGGGCGGCTGGTCGCCTCCGGCCGCGGCCGGCGCGACCCCGACGACCCGTCGGTGTGGCAGGTCGGCCGCCTCATGGTCGCCCCCGACCTGGCCGGCCGGGGCATCGGCCGTGCCGTCCTGGCCTTCATCGAGTCCCTCGCGCCGGCCGACGTCACGAGCTATTGGATCAACACCGCCCGCCGGGCCGAGCGCAACCAGCGCATCTACAAGAAGGCCGGCTACCGGCTGGCGCCCTGGGAGTCGAAGGTCCACCCGGCGACGGTGGATCTGGTCAAGAAGCGTCGCTAGCGGCGGTTCATCAGGGCCGCAGACTCGCGCGCAGGTCGTCGGGCAGCAGGAGGGAGCGGCGCATCAGTTCCTCGGCCACGACAGCCGTGACGGTCTGCGCCGCCATGATGCCCATGAGCACGAGAACCTGCGCGGCAGCGGCCTGGGCCGGCGAGCCGCCGCCGAGGAGGACTCCGATGAACGCGCCGGGCAGTGTGACGACGCCTGCGGTGCGCACTTGATCGAGCCCGGGGATCAACGCCTCCGGGATGTGGCGATGGATCACCTTGCCGATGGCCGCCCGGCGCTCGAAACCCAGGGCCAGCCACGCGTCATACGACTCGCGTTCCTCCCGGAGGGCCTGGAAGGCGCGGCGGCCGACGAGCGTATGGCCGTTCATCGTGTTCCCCGTCAGGATGCCGAACACCGGGATGAGGGCGATCCCCGTCGGCGGGATGGTGCGGGTGAGCAGGATGATCGCCGCCACCGGCAACAACCCGGCGAGGATCGCCACCGTCGCCCACGGCCAGGCGTTCGCCGCCCCCACCCGGCGCACCGTCGTCACCACGGCGACCGTGAACATCCCCGCGAGCACCAGCAGCGACAGCGGCAGGCTCCCCACCACCGCGGTGATGACGAGCGCGGCGAGGCTCAGCTGCGCCAGCGCGCGGGCGGCAGCGACGAGCGTGGAACCGATACCGGGGAGCCGGCCCACGGCATACGCAGCGACGGTGACGGCGAGCAGAAGCACGATGGCCAGCGCGACCGGCCAGCCCGGCTTGATGCTCACCTCGTCACCGTAACCCCGGTCCTCAGCAGGCGCGCCCGCCGGCAGGCTGGACGCACGGCCGTCTCGTCGGCTCTGGACCCGCCGCTACGCGGCGCCCAGGCGCACCCGGCCGAAGTCGCCCGCGTCCAGCCCTTTCTTCAGCGCCGGATACGCGCGCACGAGACCCAGGGCGCCTGCGCTCATCCCGAGCAGCGCCCAACCGGCGTCCCGGTGGCCGGCCCCGACGCCGGCGACGGCAGTGCCGGGGCAATAGCCACCCAGGGTCATACCGGTGCCGAAGAGCGCTGCGCCGGAAAGGATTCCGCCGAGCTTCACGGGTTTGACGTCCGGTGCGACCACGCCCCGGCGACGCAGTTGTTCGAAAGCAACGCCACCCATGGCGACCGCAGTGCCCACAGTGCCGGCGACGCGCCAGTCGGTCCCGGAGAACTGGTTCTTGATCGTCGCCGAATCACTGAGGCCGCCGCGCTGCAGCAGGGCGCCGAAGGCCAGACCGGTGGCCAGGCCGAGCACGTTCGCGCCGACACCGGTCTCGGTCATCGCCCCCACCGTATGAGGGTCAGCGCGCGGATGGGGGTTCTGAGGTCACTCGTCGTCAGCCTCGTGGAGCGCGTCACCGGGTGGGTCACCCGCGGGGGGTGACTCGACGCGGAGGCGAGCGATTTCTCGGTATGCCGCCCGCTCTGGCACCATTGGTGGGTTGCCATCAGCCTTTCGCGCGGCCCCTGCCACAGGGGGAGTGCGGTTCGCACGCGGCCCGGCGGGCGGCATACGAAGAACTCACTGACGAAAGCACGTCGCTGGCCTGTGGCAGCGGCGGGAAAGAGATGAACGCCATGCAGCGTTTCGACGAGATCGACAAGGCTTCCCTGAAGTCCGACCTGCCCGCCTTCCGCGCGGGCGACACCGTCAAGGTGCACGTGAAGGTCGTCGAAGGCAACCGCTCTCGCATCCAGGTCTTCCAGGGCGTGTGCATCCGTCGCCACGGCGGCGGCATCGGTGAGACCTTCACCGTCCGCAAGATCTCTTTCGGCGTCGGCGTGGAGCGCACCTTCCCGCTGCACACCCCGATCATCGACAAGATCGAGGTCGTCACCCGCGGTGACGTGCGCCGGGCCAAGCTCTACTACCTGCGCGAACTGCGCGGCAAGGCCGCCCGGATCCGCGAGCGCCGCGAGACCCCGGCCAGCTGACCGCCCCCACGACGCGGACCCGCCGAGACCCTGATGGCCGACAGTGGCTGTCAGGGTCTCGCGTTAGGCTGACGCCCCTATGACTTCCGAGGCCGTCACCCCCGAAACCCGAGCCGCCGGCCGTGCCAAACGCAAGCCGTTGCCAGTGTGGGTGCACTTCCTGATCGCCCTCGCTCTGGTGGCGGTGCTGCGCAATTTCGTCGTGCAGTCCTTCTATGTGCCGTCCGGGTCGATGATCCCGACGCTCGAGATCGGCGACCGCGTCGTGGTCTCCAAGCTCGACGACACCTTCGAGCGTGGCGACATCGTCGTCTTCGACGGCACCGACACCTTCGGCGGCGGCGCCAGCCAGCGTTGGGAGGGAACTTTCGGCAAGGTCGCCTCGGGGATCGCAGGCATCTTCGGGATCAACCTGGGCGAGAAGGACTACGTCAAGCGGATCATCGGCGTCGGCGGCGACCATCTCGTCGTGGGCGAGGACGGCACGCTGACGATCAACGGCAAGGCGGTCAACGAGCCTTATCTGGCCGAGGGGGTCAAGTCCTCCGACTACCCCTTCGATGTCACGGTGCCCGAGGGCAAGCTGTTCATGATGGGCGACAACCGCGAACAGTCCGCCGACTCCCGCGCCCACCTGGGCGACCCCGGCGGCGGCATGATCCCCGAATCGGACGTCATCGGCTCGCCGGTATTGCGCTACTGGCCGCTGGGCCGGTTCGGCACCATGGGCGACAGCGCCCACGAACCCAGCCTCGCCGAACTGCCGGCCGGGAGTGCCTCGTGACCTCGACCCCGGGCGCGCCGCCTCCGCACGACCCGGGTCCCGGACCGGAGGCGCGCTACCCGACCCACACCGGGGTCCGGGCACGCGCGGCCGAGCCTGAGCCCGACGCCGGGTCGAGCTCGGCCGCACCGCGGCGCAGCGTCGGCGGCCATCTCGCCGCCTTGGTCCGGGAGTTGCTCATTGTCGGCGTCATCGCCCTAGTCCTCAGTTTCCTGGTCAAGACCTTCCTGGTCCAGGCCTTCTACATCCCGTCCGAGTCGATGGAATCCACGCTCGTCAAGGACGACCGGGTGATCGTCAGCAAGCTCACTCCGAGCCTGATCGACCTCAAACGCGGCGATGTCGTCGTCTTCGCCGATCCCGACCACTGGCTCACGCCCGAGTTGCGCGCCGATCGCGGGCCGGTGCTCAACCGCATCCAGGACCTGTTGACCTTCGTCGGTCTGCTGCCCGACACCGCCGAGGGGCACCTGATCAAGCGCGTCATCGGCCTCCCGGGCGACAAGGTCGCCTGTTGCGACACCGGCGGCCGGCTGACGGTCAACGGCGTCGCGATCACCGAGCCCTACGTCAAGCCCGGTGAAGAGCCGAGCGAGATCACCTTCGACATCACCGTCCCCAGCGGCCGGGTCTGGGTGATGGGCGACAACCGCGGCCACTCCAGCGACTCCCGACTGCACGACGGCGACGGCAAGGGCAACGAAGGGTCGGTGCCGATCGACCTGATCGTCGGGCGGGCCGTGCTGACCATCTGGCCGCTCGATCGCATCACCTGGCTGAGCAACGACGCCGACACCTTCGCGAAGGTCCCCGGCACGTGAGCTCGGTTCGGCGCTCCACCACACCCTCCCTGCGGGTCGAGCGGGCCCTGCAGCGCGACGGGTATGCCGTGCTGGCCGGCATGGACGAGGTCGGCCGGGGCGCGCTGGCCGGCCCGGTTTCGGTGGGCGTCGTCGTCATCGACGTCACCTGCCGCTCGGCGCCGCAAGGGGTCAAGGACTCCAAACTGCTCACCCCCGGCGCTCGCACGGCCCTCGTGCCGCGGATCCACCGGTGGAGCACTGCGTATGCCGTCGGCCACGCCTGGCCCGAGGAGATCGACCGGATCGGCATCATCGCTGCCTTGCGCACTGCCGGCCGGCGCGCCCTCGCCCAGCTGCCCGTCCGGCCCGACCTGGTCATCCTGGACGGCAACCACGACTGGCTGACCGACCCGGCCGAGGCGGGGCTGTTCGCGGCCTTTGCGCCCGATCCGGCGCCGCCGGTCACGACGATGATCAAGGCCGACCTGAAGTGCTCCTCGGTGGCGGCCGCCAGCGTCCTGGCCAAGGTGGCCCGCGACGCGATGATGGTCGCCTACGCCCGCGAGCACCCGGCATACGGCTGGGACGAGAACAAGGGGTATGCCGCCCCCGGCCACCTCGCCGCCCTCGCCGAGCACGGCGCCTGCCCGCTCCATCGCCGCTCCTGGCACCTGCCGGGTGTCGGCGAGGTCGTCATGGGCGATGATGAGATCGACATCGACCTCCTCGCCGGCCTCGGCGGGGCCGAAAGCGAAATGGCATGAGCAGCGAAGACCTGGAGAAGTACGAGACCGAGATGGAGCTGGCGCTCTATCGCGAATACCGCGATGTCGTCGGCCTCTTCAGCTATGTCGTCGAGACCGAGCGGCGCTTCTACCTCGCCAACGGGGTCGACGTGGCCGTACGCGGCGAGGGCAGCGAGGTCTTCTTCGAGGTCACGATGACCGACGCGTGGGTCTGGGACATCTACCGCCCGGCCCGCTTCGCCAAGAACGTGCGCGTCATCACCTTCAAGGACGTCAACGTCGAGGAGCTTGCCAAGGCCGATCTCGAGGTGCCGAAGGGCCACTTCTAGGGCCCCACCCGAGGCACCCCCGAAGGTTCTCCGCTGCTGCCGCTTGTCCACAGGCGGAACGTCAACTTCGCCCTTTCCACAGCATTTTCCTGCGCTCCTGACACACCCCCCTCCCGCCGGGCATCGTCGTCACAACGACGACGATCAGGGGGACGACCATGCCGGACGCACGGGCGGAGGTGGGCCGCTTCGGCGAGGACGTGGCGGCGCGTTACCTCAGCGATCGGGGCCTGACGATCATCGAGCGCAACTGGCGGTCGGGCACACCCAGGGGAGAACTCGACATCATCGCCCGGGCGCCCGACGGCGACCTGGTGATCGTCGAGGTCAAGGCGCGGCGCACCCTGGGCGTCGGGGCCCCGGTCAACGGGGTCACCCCGCAGAAGCTGCGGCAACTGCGCCGGCTGGCCAACACCTGGCTGCGTGAACATCCGGAGATCCCGGCACCAGGCGTGCGTTTCGACGTCGTCGGGGTGCTGATCGGTCGCGGGAGTTCACCCTCGGTGGTGCAGCACATCCCGGGGGTGGTCGTATGACGCTCGGAGCCACCCACGCCATCGCCCTCTCGGGTCTGCAGGGGCAACTGGTCGAGGTCGAGGCACATTTGAGCAACGCCTTGCCGGGGTTGCTGGTCAGCGGGCTGCCGGACGCCGCCTGCCGGCAGGCACCCGATCGGGTCCGGGCGGCCATCGAGTCCAGCGAACTTGCGCTGCCCAGTCGCAAGATCGTCGTCAACCTCTCGCCCGCGGCCGTGCCCAAGAACGGCAGCGGCTACGACCTGGCGATCGCCGTTGCCGTCCTCACCGCCATCGGTGACGTCGAGCAGAAGCACGTCTCCCGAGTCGTCCACGTGGGCGAACTCGGCCTCGACGGGCGCGTGCGCCCGGTCGCCGGAGTGCTGCCCATGGTGACCGCCGCCGCTTCCGCCGGCATCTCCGATTGCATTGTGCCACAGACAAATCTCGCCGAAGCATCGCTCGTCGAGGGCATCCGGGTGCATGGCGTCCGGACCCTCGTCGACGTCGTACACGCCTACAAGGAGGCCGGGCCACCCACCCGTTGGCCGCGGCAGCTGGTGCGCGCCGTCACGGGCCCGGCCCCCCGGCCGGTGCCCGATCTCGCGGACGTCTCGGGCCAGGCAGCCGCCCGGGCCGCGGTCGAGGTGGCGGCAGCCGGCGGTCATCACCTGCTGCTCACGGGCCCGCCCGGATCCGGCAAGACGATGCTCGCCGAGCGGATGGTGGGCATCCTCCCGCCGCTGCGGCTCGATCAGGCACTGGAGGTGATGTCCATCCGGTCGCTGATCGGCGCCACGCACGCCGAGTCCGAACTCGACGTCACACCACCGTATGTCGCGCCTCACCATGGCGCCTCGCTGGCGGCCATGGTCGGCGGCGGATCGGGGCTGGTGCGGCCGGGTGCGGTGTCGGCCGCGCACCGGGGCGTGCTCTTCCTCGACGAAGCGCCGCAGTTCAAGCAGGACGTCCTGCAGGCGCTGCGCCAACCGCTGGAGTCCGGCCGGGTCGTCATCGCGCGAGCCCGGGCCACAGTGGACTTCCCGGCGCGCTTCCAACTCGTGCTGGCGGCCAACCCGTGTCCGTGCGGCCACGGGCACGGCAAGGCCGTGCGCTGCACGTGCACACCGATGGCCCGCCGTGCGTACTCCGCCCGGCTCGGCGGACCGATCCTCGATCGCATCGACGTCCAGGTCCACGTGCCCGCCGTGACGCGGGCGGCCAGCACGGCGGCCGCGGGGGAGGCGTCGGCGGTCGTGGCCGAGCGGGTGCGGGAGGCCCGGGCGGCCGCGGCGCAACGCTGGGGGCCGGCCTCCGGTGGGCGGTGGCTGACCAATAGCCAGGTCCCCGGCCCCGTCCTGCGAGTGGGATCATTCCGGTTGCCGGGGCCGGTCACGGCCGACCTCGACCGGGCCCTCGAGCGGGGTGCCCTGACGATGCGCGGCTACGACCGGACGCTGCGGGTGGCGTGGACGCGCGCCGACCTGACGGGGCGTTCGGTGCCGGTCGCCGATGACGTCGGGCTTGCCCTCTTGCTCCGCGCCGGCGCCCAGGCGGCCTGAGATGAGCATTGCCAACCCCTATGAGCACGTGCTGCGCGACGAGCGTTCGGCGCGGATCGCGTTCGCCCGGCTGGCCGAGCCCGCCGACCCGGCGGTCGCCGAGGTCGTCGCCACCGAGGGATATGCCGGGGCGCTGCGAGGGGTCTTGTCGGGGCGGCATCCCAAGCTCAGTCGCAAGCTCGCGCCGCGCATCGGGCACCTCGACCAGATCGACGACGATGCGATCGCGGCGGCGTTGCAGGCGCGGATCGTCGTGCCCGGTGACCCGGCGTGGCCCCGCGGGCTGGACGATCTGGAGGCGGCACCGCATTGCCTGTGGGTGCGAGGTGGCGCCGCGGAGGCGCTCGACAACCTCTGCACCCGCAGCGTCGCCGTCGTCGGAGCGCGGGCGGCCACCGCCTACGGCCTGGACCGGGCCGCTGATCTGGGCGCGGAGCTGTCCGAGCGCCGGTTCACCGTCGTCTCCGGGGCGGCGATCGGCATCGACGCGGCCGCCCATCAGGGCGCGCTCGCCGTCGAGGCCCCGACGGTAGCCGTCCTCGCCTGCGGCATCGACCGGATCTACCCGCGCTCCCACGAGGTGCTGTTGCAGCGGATCGCCGAAACGGGGGCGATCGTGACCGAACTCCCGCCGGGCGCCGCCCCCTATCGGCAGCGCTTCCTCCAACGCAATCGGCTGATCGCCGCGATGACGTGCGGCACCATCGTCGTGGAGGCGGCCTTGCGGTCCGGTTCGCTCGCCACTGCCGCGGCGGCCACGCAGCTCGCCCGCCCGGTCGGGGCGCTGCCCGGCCCGGTCACCTCGATGTGCTCCGCCGGGTGCCACCAGGCGATCCGCGAGGGCATTGCCTCGCTGGTGACCGACGCCGCCGATGTGGCCGACCTGCTTGGCAGCTTCGGCCGCGACACCGCTCCACTGCGGCGGGCGCCGGTGCTGCCCGAGGACGAACTCCCCGGCACCCAACGCTCGGTCTGGGAGGTGCTGCCGGTGTCCCGGCCTGCGTCCGTGGCTGCCCTCGCCGAGCGATCGGCGCTGGACGAGCTCGCCGTCCAAGCCGCTCTCGGCCCGTTGGAACTCGCTGGCCTGGCCAGACGGTCGGGCGAGCACTGGATGCGCGCTTCGCGCGTGGCGCCTTGAACCGGGCGGTCCTTTTTGCGACCGTTGGCCCGTGGAGTCGGACACCGCGGTCGTGGCGGCCTTTGCGCGTCACCTCGGCGCGGAGCGCGGCCGGTCGGCGCACACCGTGCGCGCTTACGAAGGTGACCTGCGCTCGCTTGCGGCCTATCTCGACCCACCCGGCGCGAACGCCCGTCCTTCCGGCGGCGAAGGCAAATCCCACCTGCTCGCCGCCACCCTCACCGACCTGCGTGGCTGGCTCGGTGCCCAGGCCGGGGAGGGCGTCGCGCGCGCCACGCTTTCCCGGCGTGCGGCGAGCGTCCGCACCTTCTTCGACTGGGCCCTGCAGACCGGTCGGCTCGAGACCAACCCCGCCTTGCGGCTGGTCTCGGCGAAACGCTCCCGCCGGCTGCCGACCGTTCTCTCGGCGGAGGCTGCCGGTGAGGTGCTCAATGCCGCGGGTGTCGCCGCCGATGATGACGAGCCGTTGGCGCTGCGCGACCGGGCCATGGTCGAACTGCTGTATGCCAGTGGCATCAGGGTCGGCGAACTCACCGGTCTCGACGTCGACGACGTCGACCTCGACGCCCGGGTCGCCACGGTCATGGGCAAGGGTGCCCGCGAACGGACGGTGCCGTTCGGGGCCCCGGCCGGTGCCGCCCTCGAGCGCTGGCTGCGCGTCGGCCGTCCCGCGCTCGCCGGCGCGGGCAGCGGCCCGGCGCTCTTCCTCGGCCGCCGCGGCCGCCGGGTCGATCAGCGGCGGGTCCGCGAGGTCGTCCACGCCACCACCTCCCGCGTCCCGGGCGGCGCCGAGATGGCTCCGCACGGCATGCGGCATACCGCTGCCACGCATCTGCTCGACGGAGGAGCGGACCTGCGCACCGTGCAGGAACTCCTCGGCCACCGCTCTCTGGCGACCACCCAGCTCTACACCCACGTCTCGATCGAGCGGCTGAAGGAGTCCTATGCCCGCGCCCACCCCCGTGCCTGAGCGCACGCGCCCGGTGCCTGGCTCATCGCCACCGCCTCCGCGGCGCCCGATGAGCATGGAGCGCCGCTACCGACTGCGCCGCACCATGGCGCTGGCCGGGCTGCTCGTCGTATTGTTCCTTCTCGTCAAACTGGTTGGTGCCGCCTTCGGCGACGACACTCCGGCGGCGAGCGCCAAGACCTCGCCCACCGCGGCGGGCGCCAGCCCGTCTGCCTCTTCGAGTGGTTCGGCGACGGCGTCCGCGTCCGCAAGCGCGTCGGCGGGCACCCAGTCCGCGAAAGCCGTTTCCGTCCCCGCCAGCGGCGACGGAAAACTCTCTGTCCTGACCGTCCCCGGCAGCGATAGCTCGCGCACCGGCAAGAAGGTCACCTTCTCCGTCGAGGCCGAAGGCGGTCTCGGGGTCGACCTCGCGCAGTTCGCGAGCACGGTGCGGCAGGTCCTCGGCGACGAACGCGGCTGGGAGGCCAAGGACTCCCTGCACTTCGAACTGGTGGACAAGGCCAAGATCGATGCCGGGATCGTGCCGGACGTGCGCATCACCCTGGCCAGCCCGAAGCTGACCGATGAGCTGTGTGCCCCCCTGCGCACCAATGGCGAGGTCTCCTGCAACCGGCACGGCCGCGCCGTGATCAACGCCAAGCGCTGGGGACAGGGCGTCGAGTACTACAAGGACCTGAGCCAGTACCGCATCTACATCATCAACCACGAGGTCGGCCACAGCCTCTGGCACCCGCACGAGACCTGCCCCGCCAAGGGCCAGCCGGCCCCGATCATGCTGCAGCAGACTCTCGGCCTGCAAGGTTGCACCGCTTGGCCCTGGCCCACCAAGGCCTGACCCGGCACGGAGCTGACCCGGCACGGAGCTGACCCGGCACGGAGCTGACCCGGCACCGGGTTCACCTGGAACCGGGCTGACCCGGCACCGGGTCGCCAGGGCATACGCTGCGTTTCATGCAGCCCGGCGCGCGACCCCCGGCCAATGCGCTCCTCGAGCCGTTCGGCACGACGATCTTCGCCGAGATGTCGGCGCTGGCCGTCGCGACGGACGCGATCAACCTCGGGCAGGGGTTCCCCGACACGGATGGGCCGCAGGCCGTGCTCGACGCCGCCAAGGCGGCCATCGATGCTGGTCGCAACCAGTACCCGCCCGGCCCGGGGTTCCCCGAACTTCTCAATGCCGTTGCGGCACACCAGCAGCGCTTCTACGGCATCGAACTCGACCCGGCGAATCAGATCCTCGTGACCGTCGGGGCCACCGAGGCCATCGCCGCGTCGATCCTGGCACTGTGCGCTCCTGGCGACGAGGTCGTCACGTTCGAGCCCTACTACGACTCCTATGCCGCGACGATCGCGCTCGCCGGAGCGCAGCGGCGCACGTGCGTGCTCCGTTTCCCCGACTTCGCCATCGACCCTGACGAACTGCGCAGTGCCTTCTCAGAGCGCACCCGGGTGGTGCTTCTCAATTCCCCGCACAATCCGACAGGCAAGGTGTTCACCCGCGCCGAACTCGAACTCGTCGCCGGGCTGGCACGGGAATACGACGCCTGGGTCGTCACGGACGAGGTCTACGAGCACCTCGTCTTCGACGGTCGCGAACACATCCCGATGAGCACATTGCCAGGCATGGCCGAGCAGACGCTTGCGATCTCTTCGGCGGGCAAGACCTTCTCCACGACCGGCTGGAAGGTCGGGTGGGTGAGCGGGCCGGCCCCAGCCGTCGCCGGAGTGCGCGGGGTCAAGCAGTTCCTGACGTATGTCGGCTCCGGGCCCTTCCAGTTGGCGACCGCGACGGGACTGGGACTGGCCGATGAGGTGTATGCCGCCCTGGCCGACTCGCTGCAGGGCAAGCGCGACCTGTTGGTCGCGGGGTTGCGTTCGGCCGGCTTGGCCGTGGCCGTGCCGCAGGGGACCTATTTCGTCATCGCCGACGTGTCGTCGCTGGGTGTCTCGGATGCCTTGGCGTTCTGCCGGGACGTCATCGCGCAGCGGGCGGGCGTGGTCGCGGTGCCGGTCTCGGTGTTCTGCGATGCCGTCGCCGCCGCCCGCAGCCTGGTGCGGTTCGCCTTCTGCAAACGCGACGAAGTGCTCGCCGATGCCGCCGCGCGGTTGGCCCGCCTGACGATCGAATGACCTGACACCGCTGCCGCCGCGTCCGCGCGGTTCGTCCACAGCCGGGGCGGCAACTTCGGCCTTTCCACAGGGGTTCGCGACCCCCCTTGGCCATTCACCCCGGCGCCGGAAGGCTGGGGGGCATGGACACGGCATACCACCGCAGAGCGATCCGCACCCTGGCGGGCATGGTGATCGGCATCCTCGTGCTCGGCTGGCTGCCGGCCACCGCCGCGGCAATCCCTCCCCTCGACGCGGCGGCCGGCGCACGGCTCGCGGGCGTCCCGGCCATGGCGACCTCCCCACCGTGGGCGTGGCCGCTGGCGCCGACCCCGCGGGTCGTGCGCCCTTTCGACAAGCCGCCGGGGCCGTATGCCGCCGGCCACCGCGGTGTCGACCTGGCGGGTGTGCCGGGGCAGGATGTCCTGGCGGTGGATGCCGGCGTGGTCACCCACGCGGCGCTGCTCGCCGGGCGTGGCACCGTCACCATCGAGCATCCCGGTGGGGTCCGCTCGACCTACGAGCCGTTGCGGATCGATCCGCTGATCCGGCGCAACTCCTCGGTGGCGACCGGGCAGGCTCTCGGCACCCTCGACTCGACCGGCAGCCACTGTGCGCCGCTCGCCTGCCTGCACCTGGGCGCCCTGCGGCAAGGCAGTTCGGGGGAGTGGGACTACGTTCAGCCGCTCTTCCTCCTGCAGCCGATGGAGGTGATCCTGTTGCCGAGCCCCTGAACCGAGGCCAGGATGCCTACGCGGCCGGGCCCCTGACGTTGCCGGGCCCCTGACATCAGGCGGGCCGTTGTCGGTGGGTCGGGCGATACTGGGCGTATGGCCGCGACAACGATGCCCATCGGTGCCCACGTCCCGCAGCAGGACCCGATCAACGAAGCGCGATCCCGCGGGACGACGGTTGTGCAGTTCTTTCTGGGGGAGCCGCAGAGCTACAAGGGTCCGGTGATCGCCTACGCCGGCGGGGCGGCCGGTTTGCGGGCGGACGCGGAAGCCGCCGGAGTCGACCTTTATGTCCATGCGCCCTACATCGTCAATGTCGCGACGACCAACAACCGCATCCGGATCCCCAGCCGCAAGCTGCTGCAACAGCACATGGATGCGGCCGCCGAGATCGGCGCCAAGGGGCTGATCGTCCATGGGGGACATGTCGACAAGGGTGCCGATCCGACCGTCGGTTTCGACAATTGGCGCAAGGCGGTCGAGGCCACCGATATCAAGGTCCCGCTGCTGCTCGAGAACACCGCCGGTGGCGACAACGCCATGGCACGCCACCTCGACCGGATCGCCCAGGTCTGGGACGCGATCGCCGCGGCCGAGGGCGCCGACCGCGTCGGGTTCTGTCTCGACACCTGCCACGCCTGGGCCGGCGGGATCGAACTCGGCACGGCCGTGGAAAAGATCCTCGGCATCACCGGCCGCATCGACTTGGTTCACGCCAATGACAGCCGCGACGGCTTCGACTCCGGTGCCGACCGGCACGCCAATTTCGGTTCCGGGCACATCGACCAGGCCGGTTTCGTCGACATCGTGCGGGCTGCGGGTGCCCCGGTCATCTGCGAGACACCAGGCGGTGCCGAGCAGCACCTCGCGGACTTCGCCTGGTTGCGCGAACGGCTCTGACCTGGTTGAGGCCGCGTCGCGGGCCACGCGCTGTCGCGTCGCCGGTCAGGCCGCTGTCGCGTCGCCGGTCAGGCCGCTGTCGCGTCGCCGGTCAGGCCGCTGTCGCGAGGTGTCCCACCTGAATGCCCGAAAGACCGGCTGAAGGCACGCAGGGCCGGCCGGAGGGCACGAAAGCCCGGCGGGGAAGCGCAGGGCGCCGCACCGCCGGGCCTTCGAGAGCCCAGGCCTTCGAGAAGCCAGGCCCTTATTACTTGGGGGTCTTGGTTTACTTGGGGGTCTTGGTGGCGTCTTCCTTGCCGCAGCGGCGGCACTTCGCGCCCGGCCCGTCGTAGGCGCGCCACACGTGACCGATGATGTTGCATGTCCACTTGAGCATGCGTTCACTCTAGATCCTTCGAACGCCCCCGAGGCTACGCGCCGCACAACTTCCCGCCTGACCGCCCTGCTCACGGCTGCCGAAAGCGGATCGCGATTCGACCCCCGCCGCTCGCGCGCGTAAGCTAAAGCCACGGCCAGCCCTGTGCTGGTCGAATTCGCGTGTCTTCTCGCCGGGTGACGATCTCGTTCGATCCCGGGGCGCACCACCACAGTCCTCGCGCGCGAGCGCGATGCGGGGTGCGTACGCAGGCACCAGGCAGGCTGCATGTGGCTCCCGCAGGAGTCGCACGTGGCCGACGGAACTGTTACTTCTATTCGAGGAGGACAACGGCATGGCCGTCGTCACCATGCGCCAGCTCCTGGAGAGCGGCGTCCATTTCGGGCACCAGACCCGTCGCTGGAACCCCAAGATGAAGCGCTTCATCATGACCGAGCGCAACGGCATCTACATCATCGATCTGCAGCAGTCGGTGACCTACATCAACACCGCCTACGAGTTCGTCCGCGAGACCGTCGCGCACGGTGGCTCGATCCTGTTCGTCGGCACCAAGAAGCAGGCCCAGGAGGCCATCGCGGAGCAGGCGACCCGGGTCGGGATGCCCTATGTCAACCACCGCTGGCTCGGTGGCATGCTGACCAACTTCAACACGATCTCCAAGCGCTTGGCGCGCCTGAAGGAGCTCGAGCAGATCAACTTCGGTGAGGTGGCCGGCTCCGGCTACACCAAGAAGGAACTGCTCATCCTCTCCCGCGAGAAGGACAAGCTCGAGAAGACCCTCGGCGGCATGCGCGAGATGTCCAAGGTGCCCTCGGCCGTCTGGGTCGTCGACACCAAGAAGGAGCACCTCGCCGTGGACGAGGCGCGCAAGCTCGGCCTGCCCGTCATCGCGATCCTCGACACCAACTGCGACCCCGACGAGGTCGACTACAAGATCCCCGGCAATGACGACGCCATCCGCTCGGTCACCCTGCTGACCCGCGTGATCGCCGACGCCGTCGCCGACGGGCTCATCCAGCGCAGCCAGGCTCGCGCCAACGCCGGTGCCGAAGAGGCCGGCGCTCCCGCCGAGGAGCCGCTTGCCGAGTGGGAGCGCGAACTCCTGGGTGCCGACGACGCCGCCCCGGCCACCGCCGAGGCGACCGAGCCGACCACCGAGGACGCGCCGCTCGACGCACCCGTCGAGGAGACGGCCGACGTCGTGGCCCAGGCACCGGCCGAGGACGCCGTGCCCGCCGAGGAGACCGTGGCTGTCGGCGCCGAAACCACCGAGGCCCCGACGGCCTGAGTGCCGCCGCCGCGTCCACCGCATACCGAAAGAAGGACGAAATACTCCATGGCGAACTACACCGCCGCTGACATCAAGGCCCTGCGCGAGGCCACCGGCGCAGGGATGATGGACGTCAAGAAGGCGCTCGACGAGGCCGACGGCGACTCGGTGAAGGCCACCGAGATCCTGCGCGTCAAGGGCCTCAAGGGCGTCACCAAGCGCGAGGGCCGCACGACCTCCAACGGCCTGGTGGCCGCGAAGGCCGAGGCCGGCGTGGGCACGCTTGTCGAGGTGCTCTGCGAGACCGACTTCGTGGCCAAGGGCCAGAAGTTCATCGACCTCGCCGACAAGGCGCTTGCTCAGGCGGTCGCCATCGGCGCCGCCGACGCGCAGGCCCTGCTCGACTCCGACCTGGACGGCCAGTCCGTGCAGGCCATCCTCGACGAGGCCAACGCCACCATCGGCGAGAAGATCGAGATCAAGCGCGTCGCGCGCGTCGAGGCCCCGACCGTCGTTGCCTACCTGCACAAGACCAGCCCCGACCTGCCCGCGCAGATCGGTGTCCTCGTCGGCATCACCGGCGGGGACGAGCACGTCGCCCGCGATGTCGCGATGCACGTCGCCGCGTTCAGCCCGACCGTGATGACCCGTGACGAGGTCGACGCCGCCGTCGTCGAGAACGAGCGCCGCCTCGCCGAGGCCACCGCGCGTGAGGAGGGCAAGCCCGAGGCCGCCATGCCCAAGATCATCGAGGGCCGCGTCAACGGATTCTTCAAGGAGAACGTCCTGCTCGAGCAGGCCTTCGCCAAGGACCCGAAGAAGACGGTCGCCAAGGTGCTCGAGGAGGCCGGCGCCACCCTGACCGGGTTCGCCCGCTTCCGCGTCGGCGCCTGATCGGCTCACCGCTGAAACGGCCCTGCCCCGAGTTCGCTCGGGGCAGGGCCGTTTTTCGCGCTCGCGGTAGCCGGAGTTGGCGCGCGGTGGTGCACACCGACGAGGAGTACCGCCGCTCACGCGGTGGGTCGGGCTGTTTGCGCAGGTCAGCGGCTTGCGAAAAGCCCGGCGCGGGACTACTCGTAGCTCGTGTGTCCCGGCCGGGGTCGATGCGGCCGGTGTGCCAGCGGCGCCCGTGCCCATAAGAGTCGTCATGACCAGCTCCCCCCTCGACCGCTTCGGAGCCCGCGGCCGGTGTGAGAAACTGACCCGAACCCGGGGCGACGCGATCGCCTCCCCGCTGCCCAACACCCAAGGAGCTCGGCGTGACCGCTGCTGCCCCCCCGGCCCCCGAACTGGCGCCGGTCCCCGAGGAGGCGCTGCATGGCGCATACCGCCGCGTCCTGCTCAAGCTCTCCGGCGAGGTCTTCGGCGGCGGCAAGATCGGGCTCGCTCCCGAGGTCGTGCGCGGCATCGCCCAGCAGATCGCCGAGGCCGTCCGGGCCGGGGTGCAGGTCGCCGTCGTCATCGGCGGCGGAAACTTCTTCCGCGGCGCCGAACTGCAGCAGCAGGGCATGGACCGCACCCGAGCCGACTACATGGGCATGCTCGGGACAGTCATGAATTGCCTTGCGCTGCAAGACTTCCTGGAGAAGGAAGGCATCGACACGCGGGTTCAGACCGCCATCACGATGGGTCAGGTTGCCGAGCCCTATATCCCGCGTCGCGCGATCCGGCACCTCGAAAAGGGGCGGGTCGTCATCTTCGGCGCCGGCGCCGGGATGCCCTTCTTCTCCACCGACACCGTCAGCGCCCAGCGGGCCCTGGAGATCAAGTGCGATGCCGTGCTGATGAGCAAGAACGGGGTCGACGGAGTCTATGACTCCGACCCGCGCACCAACCCCGGCGCCAAGAAGCTCGACAAGGTCACCTACGCCGAAGCGCTGCAACAGGGCCTGAAGGTCGTCGACGCCGCCGCCTTCAGCCTGTGCATGGACAACGGCCTCGACATGATCGTCTTCGGCATGGAGGGTCCGGGCAATATCACCCGGGCTGTCCGGGGCGAACGGATCGGGACCCTCGTCACCGCCCACTGACCGCCCAGCCGACTCGAGCGCCCACCGACCGCGCATTGCGTCCGGGGCGCGGCGAGGTGGGAGACTAGGTCACCGCACCGCATACGACCGACTGTGACCCGCGCGCCAGCGCACCCGAAGGAGCCGACATGATCGACGAGACCCTCTTCGAGGCCGAGGAGAAGATGGAGAAGGCCGTCGAGGTCGTCAAGGAGGACTTCGCGGGCATCCGTACCGGCCGCGCGAACCCGGCGATGTTCCACAAGCTCCTCGTCGACTACTACGGCGCTCCGACACCGCTGCAGCAACTCGCCTCCTTCCAGACGCCCGAGGCGCGCACCCTGCTCATCAGCCCGTTCGACAAGGGCGCGATGAAGAACATCGAAAAGGCCCTGCGCGACAGTGACTTCGGCGCCAACCCGAGCAATGACGGCAATGTCATCCGCATCGTGTTGCCCGAGCTGACGCAGGAGCGGCGCAAGGAGTACATCAAGATCGCCAAGCACAAGGGCGAGGAGGGCAAGGTTGCCATCCGCAATGTGCGCCGGCATGCGATGCACGACCTCGACAAGCTCATCAAGGACGGCGAGGTCGGCGAGGACGACGGCAAACGCGGTGAGAAGGAACTCGACGCCCTGACGAAGAAGTATGTCGACCAGGTCGAGGACCTGACCAAGCGCAAGGAAGCCGAACTCCTCGAAGTCTGACGGCACCATTTACCGGCCGCCGCCTTTCGAACAGCAGATGAACACTCCGCCCGCCTCGCCCGTGGCCGACCCGGGCGCCGCGCCCACCAATCCCCATGGGCGGGCCGGCCGCAACCTCGGCGCGGCCATCGGCGTCGGCGTCGGCCTCGCGGTCGTGATCCTGGCGAGCCTGATCCTCGCCAAGGACTCCTTCGTCGTCATCATTGCCGCCGCCATGGTGGTCGGGGCCTGGGAACTCGCCCGTGCTCTGCGCAACAAGGGTTTTCAGGTCCCGCTCGTGCCGGTCGGGGCCGGCGCCGTGGGCATGATCGTCGCCGCGCATCAGCGCGGCCCGGAGGCGCTCGCCATCGCCTTCGGCCTCACGTGCGCCGGCGTCCTCCTGTGGCGAGTGATCGATCCGCGCCCGGGCAGCGCCCGCGACACGGCAGCCGGCATCTTCACCGCCCTCTATCCCTGCCTGCTCGGCGGGTTCGCCGCGATGATGCTCGCGCCCGACGACGGCCGATCCCGGCTGATCACGTTTCTCCTCGTGACCGTCTGCTCCGACATCGGCGGGTATGCCGCTGGCGTCCTCTTCGGCAGGCACCCGATGGCTCCGCGGATCAGCCCGAAGAAATCCTGGGAAGGCTTCGCCGGATCGGTGTTCACGTGCGCCGTCGCCGGCGCGGCATGCCTGTTCTTCTTCTTCGGGCAGCCGTGGTGGCAGGGAGCACTCCTCGGGGCCGTCGTCGCCGCCGTGGCAACGATCGGCGACCTCATGGAATCGGTCATCAAGCGCAACCTCGGCATCAAGGACATGAGCAATCTCCTTCCGGGACACGGTGGTTTGATGGACCGGCTCGACTCGCTGATCATGGTTGCCCCCCTGTGCTGGGCGGTTCTGCACCAGGTCGTCGGGGGCTGAAGATGGCCACCGACGACGAGTTGCCGATGCCGACCGAGCGGCCGACCCCGGGTCAACTGACCTTCACCGCTCCGCGTCGCGGCAAGCCACCGCGACATCTGGCCGACCTCGACCCGGCCGAGCGCCGCGCTGCTGCTCACGCGTCGGGTATGCCGCCCTTCCGCGCCAATCAGCTCGCTCGGCACTACTTCGAGCACCTGAGCATCGACGCCGCGACGATGACCGATCTGCCTGCGGCACAGCGCGATCAATGGGTCGCCGATCTCCTGCCCCCGCTGCTGACACCCGTCCGCGAGTTGCAGGCCGACCGTGGGGCGACGATCAAGTCGGTATGGCGCCTCCACGACGGCGCCCTCGTCGAGTCGGTGCTCATGCGCTACCCGAAGCGGGTGACGATCTGCATCTCCAGCCAGGCCGGCTGCGGCATGAACTGCCCGTTCTGCGCGACCGGCCAGGGCGGGCTCACCCGCAATATGTCGACGGCCGAGATCGTCGACCAGGTGCGCGCCAGCGCCGCGCGCCTGCGGCTCGGGGACCTGCCGCCCGTCACCGCACGCACCCCCGGCGCTGGCCTCGGGAGCGAGGCGGGCGACGTGGGGGAGGGCGCGGCATGCGGCCCCACGCGGATCAGCAATGTCGTCTTCATGGGCATGGGCGAGGCCCTTGCCAATTACCGGGCCGCCGTCGGAGCCATCCGGCGCCTGACCGACAAGACTCCCGACGGCTTCGGCCTGAGCGCACGCGGCATCACGATGTCGACCGTCGGCCTGGTGCCGGGCATCGACAAGCTTGCGGCAGAAGGCATTCCGGTGACCCTGGCGCTCTCGCTGCATGCCCCGGACGACGACCTGCGGGACGAACTGGTGCCGATCAACACCCGGTGGAAGGTCGATGAGGCGATCGACGCGGCATACCGCTATTTCCAGGCGACGGGGCGTCGGGTGAGCATCGAGTACGCCCTCATCCGCGACATCAACGACCACGCCTGGCGCGCGGATCTCTTGGGGGAGAAGCTCAATGCCCGCGGCCGCGGGTGGGTGCACGTCAACCCGATCCCGCTCAACCCGACCCCCGGGTCGAAGTGGACCGCCTCCCGGCCCGGCGTCGAGCAGCAGTTCGTCGAGCGGCTGCGGGCGCACGGCATACCCACCACCGTGCGCGACACCCGCGGCTCCGATATCGACGGCGCCTGCGGCCAGCTCGCCGCTGCCACCGCCTGACGGCCGGGCCACGCCCCCCGTCGGCGGGAGCGATTGGGGCGGCATACGCCCGGGCGGTTAGCCTGTCGCCCATGGCCAAGGAGATCTCCACCGTCGACACCGTCGTCAACCTCTGCAAGCGCCGGGGTTTCGTCTTCCCGTGCGGCGAGATCTACGGCGGGACGCGCTCGGCGTGGGACTACGGACCCCTCGGCGTGGAGCTGAAGGAGAACATCAAGCGCCAGTGGTGGCGGGCGACGGTGACCAGCCGCGACGACATCGTCGGCCTCGACTCCTCGATCATCCTGCCGCCCCAGGTGTGGCGCGCGTCGGGGCACGTCGACGCCTTCGTCGACCCTCTCGTCGAGTGCCTCAGCTGTCACAAGCGTTTCCGGCTCGACCACCTCCAGGAGGCCGTCGCCGAAAAGGAGGCCAAGAAGGGCAAGGAGATTGACCCCGACTCGGTCGAGCCCGCCACCATCGCCTGCCCCAATTGCGGCACGCGCGGCCAGTGGACCGAGCCGCGCGAGTTCAACGGGCTGCTGCGCACCCACCTCGGCGTCGTCGACGACGAGTCCGGGCTGCACTACCTGCGCCCGGAGACCGCGCAGGGCATCTTCGTCAACTACCTCAATGTCATGAACGCTGCCCGGATGAAGCCGCCCTTCGGCATCGCCCAGACCGGCAAGTCCTTCCGCAACGAGATCACCCCCGGCAACTTCATCTTCCGCACCCGCGAGTTCGAGCAGATGGAGATGGAGTTCTTCGTCCCACCGGGCAGCGACGAGGAATGGCATCAGTACTGGATCGACGAGCGGATGCGCTGGTACACCGACCTCGGGATCAACCCCGACAACCTGCGGATCTACGAGCACCCGACCGAGAAGCTCTCGCACTATTCCAAGCGCACCGTCGACATCGAATACCGGTTCAAGTTCGCCGGATCCGAGTGGGGTGAGTTGGAGGGCATCGCCAATCGCACCGACTTCGACCTCTCGACGCACAGCCAGCACTCGGGCACCGACCTGGTCTATTTCGACCAGACCTCAGGGGAGAAGTACACCCCCTACGTCATCGAGCCCGCCGCCGGGCTCTCCCGCTCGCTGATGACCTTCCTCGTCGACGCCTACGCCGAGGACGAGGCGCCCAACACCAAGGGCGGGGTGGACAAGCGCGTCGTACTACGGCTGGACCGCCGGCTTGCCCCGGTCAAGGCGGCCGTGCTTCCGTTGTCCCGCAACGCCGATCTGTCGCCGAAGGCGCGCAACCTGGCCGCGCAACTGCGCAAGAACTGGAATGTCGACTTCGACGACGCCCAGGCGATCGGCCGCCGCTACCGGCGCCAGGACGAGATCGGCACCCCCTTCTGCATCACCGTCGACTTCGACACCCTCGAGGACCAGGCCGTCACGATCCGCGAGCGCGACACGATGGCGCAGGAGCGCATCGGCCTCGACCAGGTCGAGGGCTACCTCGCCGCCCGCCTGCTCGGCTGCTGATCCGGGGGGCCCGAAGAGCGGAGCGGAGATGTGTCGGACAAGTCAAGACCAGTGCATTGGTGCGGAAGAATTGAGCCTCTCCTGACCCGCTTCCAGCCCACGCCGCTTCCGCTCAGCCCGAGCCTTAACCGGATGCAGCTGGCGGACGTTCCCGGTGTGACAGAGGGCTTTTCGGGCACGCAAGGCAATGCGTGGTTGACCACGTGGGCGATCGCGTGGCTGATGGACGCCGAGCCCGGCCTCGTGGCGAGGCTCCGGGAGTCCGGGGTCGATCTGCCCACGCTCCCGTCCCGCACCGAGGTAACACCCGAACTCATGACGGCGGCGACCCGCTGGCCGCCGGCTCTCGATCTGCTGCTGCGCGCCGGACCGGCGGCACCGGGGTATGACGCCGCCTCCGCCGTCGCGCGCCGGCTCGGGTCCGCTCTTGGAGCCCTCGTCGTCACGCTGGTCACCGGGCCGGCGCGCATCCGGGCGCAGCGTCCGGACTGGCCTTCCGGGCGGTGGTCAGCCTGGGCCGCGGTGCAGCGAATCATGCTGGGCGGCGGCACGATTCGCGGTGAGCTGGGCCATTTGCTCGTGTCGGAAGCGCAGGAGGTCGTGGACCTCTCGGGGGTTGGCGTCACCGTGCACCGCGCCCCGGAACCGGAGTCCCTGGTCCTACGTGGTGTCGCAGCTACCGTCGGCGACGGGGTCGCGATCGATTGCGGCGGAACGAACCTCAAGGCTTCGAGAGTCCGTCATGGCCGGCCTGTCGGAGGCGTGCAGGTCATCCCGTCCCCGGGGCGGGTCAGCGCGGACGACGTCCTCGATACCATCGTGCGCTCCCTGCTGCCGCTCCTCGTGCCCGGCGCGGAGATCGTGCCGGTCGCGCTAGCCCTCGCCACCTACGTCGACGAGACCGGACAGCCATACGACAACCAACTCGGCGTCTATGCCCCACTCGGCCACGTCGAGATCCAGTCGGCCTTCGCGAAAGCCGGTGCGCGGCATACGGATCGACGGCTGGCGCCGGTGTTCGTGCATGACGGGGCGGCGGCCCTGGCCGGCGCCCGCCTGACCGATCCACAGGCAGACGCGGCCATCGTCCTCGGCACCGCGATCGGCAGCGGCCTGACGATACCCGGTTGAGCTCAGGCGATCAGGTCCGCCGGCCGGAACTCCACCGGGAACGGAACGTCGGTGGTGAACAGCTCAGTGCCACTGGCTCGACCGACCTTGACGTAGACGCCGTCCTGAAGCTCCCAGGCGAGGATCGACGGGGCGTCGGGGTCGACGACCGAGTAGTTGGCGCACCCTGCCGCTTCGTACCGGGCCCGCTTGGGATGCAGGTCGAAGCGGCGGGTGCTGGGCGAAAGCACTTCGACGGCCAGCAATGGGGCGACCGGGAGATCGCGATGACTGAAATCCGCTCGCCGCGCGACCAGCACATCGGGCTGCAGGATGGTGTCGCAGGCGTCGCGCCGGGGCCACGAGGTTCGTTCACAGGCGCACCGACCGCTGGTGCCGAGGAGTGTCAGAGCTGAGCAGCGAGCGTGGCCCCCAACTCGTATGCCGACTCCCTTGCTTCTTCGCCGACGTCCCCGAGGACTTCCAGCACGTCATACGCCTGCCGCCAACCGAGCGCGGAGACGATCGAGAGGACCGAGCGGACCGCGCCCGCCGTGTCGTAGCGACCGTGCACGTACAGGCCGAACGGCCGGCCGGCAGTGGCCCCGCCGGAGCCGCCCGCTCCGCCAGAGTCGTCCAGGGCGCCGCCGATCTGGAGGAAGGTCGAGTCGAAGAAATGCTTCAACGCACCGGACATGTAACCGAAATTGGCACTCGTGCCCAACAGATACGCATCCGCGTCGAGCACATCCTCGGCGTTCGCCTCCAACGCCGCCCGGACAACGACCTCGACCCCCTCCAATCCGTCCGCGCGGGTGCCGTCGAGGACGGACTCGGTGAGTGCCTGGAGGTTCCGGGTCGGGGAATGGTGGACGAGCAGCAACCGGGGCATGATCCGAGCCTGGCACGGGTCAGTGCCCCTTACCCTGGAGTAATGCGTTTGCGTTCCGTGTTCACCGCTCTGGCGGCCGGGCTGCTTCTCGCCGGCTGCGGCGGTGACCCGGCGGCGCTGCCCCAGCGCGTCGACAACCACCACACCCCAGCGGCGTCCCCCGCAGCGCCCACGAGCGACGCCACCGCTCAGGTGGCCAAGGAGGTCGCCCTGCGCCCGGGGGAACGCTTCGTCGAAGTGCGAATGGCTGCGGCATACACGCCGAAAGCCCCGCCCGGTGAGGGCACCGACGACTACCGCTGCTTCCTCGTCGACCCCGAGCTCGCCACGGACGCAGTCATCACCGGCGCCCACTTCCTGCCGGCCAATGCCGAACTCGTCCACCACGTCATCCTCTACAAGGTCGAGCCGCAGGACCTCGCGAAGGCCGAGGCGAAGGACGCTTCCGAGCCGGGGGCCGGGTGGACCTGCTTCGGCGGCACGGGGATCGGCGGCGGCGGCGCCAGCCTGAATCTGGACGAGACGCCCTGGCTCGGCGCCTGGGCACCTGGCGTCAGCGAGCGAGTCGCCGGCGACGGCATCGGCACCAAGCTGCCCAAGGGCAGCCGGATCGTCATGCAGATCCACTACAACCTGCTCGCGGGTCAGGGGCAGGACCGCAGCGCCGCCCGGCTGCGGCTGGCGAAGGATGACGGGTCCTACGACTACCTGCAGACGATGCTGCTCCCGGCCCCCGTCGAATTGCCTTGCCGCCCAGGCAAAACGGGGCCGTTGTGTGCGCGCGAGAAGGCAATGAAGGACTTGAACGCCCGCTTCGGCTCGGAGGCGAAGGTCGCCGACCTGCTCCACATCCTGTGTGGTTCGGAACCGATCGGGCCCACCCAGACGTGCACCCGGCCGGTCAATGGCACCATGCGGGTCCGGGCGACGTCCGGACACATGCACCTGCTCGGTCGCGCAATCAGCATCGTCGCCAACGCGGGCCGGCCGGACGAACGCACCCTGCTGGATATCACCAACTGGGACTTCGACAACCAGAGCGCGACTGCCCTCCCCCAGCCGGTTACGCTGACCTCGTCAGACACGCTCACCGTGAAGTGCACGCACGACCAGTCGCTGCGTGACCGGCTGCCGGCCCTGGCCGGTGTCCCCGAACGCTATGTCGCCTGGGGTGAGGGCACGACCGACGAGATGTGCCTCGGCATCGTGATGTTCACCAAGTCCTGACCCGGATCACCCTGGGGCGGGGGAAGGCAGGTGCCAGTTGGTCAAGAAGCATGTCGATCTGCCCGAAGGCGCGGACGACTCCGGTGAGTTCAGCCACCTGGTCGGCAAGGCCGGCGGCACCGGCAATCCGGAGGACTACAAGACCGACGGCCGCCTGAAGAACTCGGTCTACGAGGCGGAGATGGAGCGTCTCCAGGAGCAGCTCGTGTTGCTGCAGTACTGGATCCAGTCCCAGGGCCTGAAGGTGCTCGTGCTCTTCGAGGGGCGCGGCAGCGCCGGCAAGGGCGGGGTCATCAAGCGCATCACCGAGCGCACCAGCCCCCGCACCGTGCGAGTCGTCGCTCTCCCCAAGCCCACGGAGCGCGAACGCACCCAGTGGTACTTCCAGCGCTACGTCGAGCACCTCCCGGCCGCCGGCGAGATGGTCCTCTTCGACCGCTCCTGGTACAACCGCTCCAACGTCGAGTGGGTCATGGGCTTCTGCACCGAGAACGAGCACGAGGAGTTCCTGCGCAGCTGCCCCGAGTTCGAGCGGATGCTCGTGCGCTCCGGAATCGTCGTCATCAAGTACTGGTTCTCGGTCTCCTTCGACGAGCAGCGACGCCGCTTCGAGGCCCGTAACGCCGAACCCCTCAAGCGCTGGAAGCTCTCCGACATGGACCTCGCCGAGCACGAGCTCTATGTCAAGTACTCCATGGCCAAGGACAACACCTTCCAGTACACCGACATCAAGCAGGCCCCCTGGTATGTCGTGCCGTCCGACGACAAGAAGGCCGCGCGCCTCAACTGCATCAACCACCTGCTGAGCCAGTTCAGTTACGAGGACGTGGCGCCCGAGGTCGTCAAGCTCCCCGACATGAAGCAGATGCCGTATGTCCGTCCGCCGATCCAGGACCAGACCTTCGTCGACCAGCGGTTCTGAGGCCTACGTCAGGTAGGCCACGGCGTCCTCCACCGAGTCGACGAGCGTCACGCGGTCGGCCATCGCCCGGCCGGCCGCGAGTGCCTGGATCAACGGCCAGACGGGCAGCGTGTCACGCCAGTGCCCGCTGTCGACGATGACCAGCGGTGGCGGGGTCTCGCTGGCATAGTAGGCGCGCGTCGCGAACTGGAAGATCTCCTGGACCGTGCCCGCGGCTCCGGGCAGGACGACGACCCCCGCCGCGGCGTGCGCGAGCAGCCAATCCTCGCGGATGGCGTTGGAGAAGTACTTCGCGATCCCCTGGGCGAAGACGTTCGGCGGTTCGTGGCCGTAGAACCACGTGGGTATGCCGAGGCTGCGCGGCACGGGCTGTCCGCTCACCGGCCGCAGCACGGCTTTCGCCCGCATCCCCGCATCCGCCCACGCGCCGATGTCGGGCACGAAGCTCGGCACCTCGGCGACGATCGCCAGGGCCGCGTCGAGTTGGTCGGCGCCGTATGCCGCCGCCCCCAGGTTCGCCGCCTCCATCGCCCCCGGCCCACCGCCGGTGACGACGAGGAACCCGTGCTCGGCAAGGTGGAAGCCGAGGCGCGCTGCGGCAGCGTATGCCGCCGTGCCCCGCTGGAGTGCGTGGCCGCCCATCACCCCGACCACCGCGTGACCGTCGACGAACTCGGCCAGGGCATCCGAGATCGAGTCGTCGTGAATCGCTTGCAGCAGAGCGGAAAAGACGTCGGGATGGCGCTGACTGTTCTGATACCAGTCGTAGGCGAGCGCATCCGTGGTCTCCGCATAGCCGTCCACGAGCCCGGCATACAGTTCCTCTGCCGTATAGAGGTGGGCGCGGTAGGGGCGGACCGGTGTGGCGTCGGGGTCGTCGGGGAAGACGATGGCGCCGTGCGCGCGTAAGTGTGCGTCGAGCGAGGGGGAGAGGCGGCCGCCGAGGACGACCAGCTCGTCGAGGTCCGTCCGGGAGTCGAGCCCGGTGTAGCCCGTCAGGTCGAGGTCTTGCAGGCGCAGTCGGCGCGGCGAGATGCCCTGCGCCAAAAGGGCATCCAACTCTTCGGTCGACTCCACCTCGATCCCGGGCTCGGGATGGCGGCTGCTCATCATCGGGAGTGCTCCCGCAGTGCAGCGAGCCGCGGCTGGCGGCTCTTGGGGGAGTCGAGCGACATCCCGCGGTTGTCGCCGAGGTCGTCCCGGACGTCTGCCGTCGTCCGCTCCACCGCGGCCAGCTTGGCTTTCCGTTGTGCCGCAGTGAGGTCGGTGATGGGGGACCACACGACCTCCTCAGCCTCGGGGTCGAAGTCCCACAGCCCGATGAGCCGTCCCCGGTCCACGATCCCCTCCGAGCGGGCCCATCCGACGCGCTCGAGCACCGTGGCGCTGTCCGCGCCGGACAGGGACCCGTCCAACCCCTGGCGGTGACTCCAATACGCGCGCAGAACCGCCTGGTCGACCATGCGCCGAAGTGTAGGTGGTGACGGGTTGGGCCGGGTCAGTGACCGATGAGGGCGGAGAGGAGGCGGGCCAAGCGGGCGGGGCGGCCGGTGCGGGGTTCCTCGGCGTCGGCAAGGGCGGCCAGGCGCAGGCCGGCGTTGACGCCGAGCCAGCGCAGGGGCTCCGGTTCCCAGGAGGGCGAGCGGTGGTTCACCCAGGGCAGGGCCGTGAGCGGGCTACGCCGGTTCGTCACGAGATCGGCCAGAGTGCGGCCGGCGAGGTTGGTGGCGGCGACGCCGTCGCCGACGTACCCGCCCGCCCACCCGACGCGGGCGGACGCGTCATACCCGACGCTGGGGTGCCAGTCCCGCGGTATGCCGAGTGGCCCGCCCCACGCGTGCGTGAACGTCACATCGCCCAGCTGGGGGAGGAGCTCTCGTAGGGCCGCGCGCAGCAGCGCGAAAACCGTTGCGTCCTGGTCGAATCCGGGGCGAATCGCCGAACCCCAGTGATACGGCGCACCCCGTCCGCCAAAAGCGAGACGGTCATCGGGGGTGCGCTGTCCGTAGACGATCACGTGCCGGTAGTCGCTGAAGACCTCGCGCTGCGCGAGCCCGATCTCAGCCCACGTGCTGTGCGGCAGCGGCTCGGTCGCGACCATCAGCGAATAGACCGGCGCGAGCCGCGGCCGCAGGCCGGCAAGCCCGGCCGTGTAGGCCTCGGTCGCCCGGATGACATGGCCGGCGCGGATGCGAGTCCCATCGCTCAGCGTCACCACCCCCGAAGCCGCCGAAGCGACTCGCGCCCCTTCGGCGATCCGCCCGCCGCGGGCTCGCACCGCCGCCGCCAGGCCCTCGACCAAGGCCCGCGGCTGGATGCGTGCGCAGTGCGGGTTCCAGGTGCCGCCGAGGATGTGCGTGGCGGCGAGACGTTCCGTGGCCTCCGGGCTCGACAACCAGAGCGTGCCGGTGCCCCACACCGCTCCCGCGGCGACGTCGGCCTTTGCCCGGGCGACCTGCGCGGCGTTGCGCGCGAGACAGAGGGTGCCGCCCTTGGCATAACCGGCCTCGGAGATCCCTTCTGCGGCAATGACATCGCCGACCTCATCGACCGTATGCCGCAGCTCGCTCAGCAAGGCACGCGTCGGCGACGCCCCGTGCCGGGCCGCCAGAGCGTCGGCTCCGAGCGGAAAGAGCGCAGAGACCCAACCGCCGTTGCGGCCGCTCGCACCGAAGCCGACGTGCTCGGCCTCGAGCACGAGCACGGACAGGTGGGCGGCATCGCGAAGGAGGTAGTACGCGGTCCACAAGCCGGTGAAGCCGCCTCCGACGATGACCACGTCCGCCTGCGAAGGCAACGCCTCGGCAGGCGGGACAACGGCGGGTGAGGGCGCGGCATACCCCTCCCACCACAAGGGAAAGCCAGCCGGGCGCAGCTCGCTCATCGGTGCCAGGTCACAGGTGCCAGGTCACAGCTGACAGGTCAGTGGCGGTAGGTCAGAGATGATCCGGCGCTTCGCTCAGGACCGAGCGGAGGCGGGACTCGATGTCGTCGAACTCGGCCTGCCCGATCGTCAGCGGCGGGGCGAGCTGGATGACCGGGTCGCCGCGATCGTCTGCGCGGCAATAGATCCCGGCGTCGAAGAGCGCCTTGGACAGGTAGCCGCGCAGCAGCCGCTCGGCCTCGCCGTCGTCGAAGGTCTGCCGGGTCGCCTTGTCCTTGACCAACTCGATGCCGTAGAAGTAGCCGGCACCGCGGACGTCGCCGACCAGGGGCAGGTGGAGCAGCTTCTCCAGCGTCGCCCGGAAGGCCGGGGCGTTCCGCTTGACGTGATCGGTGAGCCCCTCGCGTTCGAAGATGTCGAGGTTCGCCATGGCGGCCGCGCACGAGACAGGGTGTCCACCCCACGTGTAGCCATGCGGGAAAAGTGTTGTGCTGGAACGGAACGGCTCGAACAGGCGATCGTGGGCGATCATCACGCCGAGCGGCGCGTAGCCGGAGGTCACGCCCTTGGCCGTGGTGATGATGTCGGGGACGTAGCCGAAGTCGGTGCACGCGAACATCGACCCGATGCGCCCGAAGGCGCAGATGACCTCGTCGGAGACGAGCAGCACGTCGTACTGATCGCAGATCTCGCGCACCCGCTCGAAGTATCCGGCCGGTGGGGGGAAGCACCCGCCCGAGTTCTGCACGGGCTCGAGGAAGACAGCCGCGACCGTGTCCGGCCCCTCGAAGAGGATCGCCTCCTCGATGCGGTCGGCGGCCCAGCGCCCGAACGCCTTCTCGTCGTCACGCAGGTGCTCCGGCGCGCGATAGATATTGGTGTTGGGCACCCGGAAGCCGCCAGGCACGAGCGGCTCGAAGGGAATCTTGGCCGCGGGTATGCCGGTGATCGCCAGGGCCCCCTGCGGGGTGCCGTGATAGGCGATCGAGCGGGAGATGACCTTGTGCTTGGTCGGTTTGCCGACGAGCTTGAAGTACTGCTTGGCCAGCTTCCACGCTGTCTCGACGGCCTCGCCGCCGCCGGTGGTGAAGAAGACGCGGTTGAGGTCGCCGGGGGCGTGGGAGGCGAGCCGCTCGGCCAGCTCGATGGCCCGCGGGTGGGCATACGACCACAGCGGGAAGAAGGCGAGTTCGCGCGCCTGCGCGGCCATGGCGTCGGCGATCTCGGTGCGTCCGTGACCGACGTTGGTGACGAAGAGGCCGGCGAGTCCGTCGATGTATTCGTTGCCGCGGTCGTCCCAGATCCGATGTCCCTCACCGCGAACGATGATCGGGACCGTATGCCCGAGCCCGCCGTCGGAGGGGTCCTCGAAGACTGAGTGCCTGGTGAAATGCATCCAGAGGTGGTCACGGGCCGCCTGCGAATAGAGGGCACCGGTCGGTGTATGCCGGTCGGAGCTGGGCTCCCAGACTTCGGCGGGATAGATGGTCATCGGGTTCCCCAGTTGTAGTGCTGTTTGTTGAGTTTGAGATAGACGAAGGTCTCGGTGGAGACGACGCCGGGCAGGGTGCGGATCTCCCTGCCGACCAGGTCGAGCAGTTCGTCGTCGTCCTCGCAGACGACCTCGCAGAGCAGGTCGAAACTCCCGGCGGTCGTGACGACATAGGCGACCTGCGCGAGGCCGGCCAGCGCGTCGGCCGCCGGCGCCAGCTCGCCGCTGACCCGGATGCCGATCATCGCCTGCCGGGTGAATCCCACATGCAGCGGATCGGTGACCGCCACGATCTGCATCACCCCGCTCTCGAGCAGGCGCTGGACTCGCTGACGGGCCGCGGCCTCCGAGAGGCCGACCGCCTTGGCGATGGTGGCGTAGGACGCGCGCCCGTCGTCCTGGAGCAGTTCGATGATGCGCTTGGAGACATCGTCCAGCCGCGGCGGTCCGGACCGGGCGGCACGTGGCATACCGGCATCATTGCCCACGATTCGATGCCGATCAACCCTTTTAACGACGGAATCCTTCGTGCAGGCGGGTCTTCTGTATCGGCTGCGTTAAATCTCGCCGTTCTCGGGCTGCGGGCCTGTTCGCCCGTGCGCCCGACGAACTAGAGTGCGCTCAGCCGTCAATGGTGACGATCCGTCGACTACCGGAGAGAGAGCTCGTGAGCAGCCCGCGCGACCTGAAGAACTTCATCGGCAACGCCTTCGTCGATGCCCGCAGTGATGCCCGCAGCGAGGTGATCAACCCGAGCACCGGCGCGGTCGTGGCCAGCGCGCCCGTCTCGTCCGCGGAGGACGTCGACGCGGCATACCGCAGCGCGGCCACGGCCTTCGAGGAGTGGGGCCAGACGACTCCGAGCGAGCGCCAGCAGGCCCTCCTGAAGTTCGCCGACGCCATCGAGGCCCGGGCGGAGGAGTTCATCGCGCTCGAGTCGGAGAACACCGGCAAACCGCACGCCCTGACGGCGAGCGAAGAGATCCCGCCGATGCTCGACCAGTTGCGCTTCTTCGCCGGTGCCGCCCGCGTCCTCGAAGGCAAGGCCGCCGGTGAGTACATGAAGGGCATGACCAGCTGGATCCGGCGCGAACCGATCGGCGTGGTCGGGCAGGTCACCCCGTGGAACTACCCGATGATGATGGCGGTCTGGAAGATCGGCCCCGCCCTGGCCGCGGGCAACACGGTTGTCCTCAAGCCCAGTGACACCACTCCGGAGACGACCCTGTTGCTCGCCGAGATCGCGAGCGAGTTCCTGCCGGCCGGCACCTTCAACGTCATCACCGGCGACCGGGAGACGGGCAAGGCACTCGTCGAGCACCCGATCCCCGGCCTGGTCGCGATCACCGGATCGGTGCGGGCCGGTATGCAGGTCGCCGAGAGCGCCAGCCAACAGGTCAAGCGGGTGCACCTCGAGTTGGGCGGCAAGGCGCCGGTCGTCGTCTTCGACGACGCCGACATCGAGGCCGCGGTCGAGGGCATCGCAATCGCCGGCTATTTCAACGCCGGGCAGGACTGCACGGCGGCCACGCGGGTTCTGGTCGCGCCGGGCATCCACGACGATTTCGTTGCGGCACTTGCGGATTACGCCAAGTCCAGCGCCAAGGTCGGTATGCCGGACGACGCGGACGCGCTCTTCGGGCCGGTCAACAGCGCCCGCCAGCTCGAGCACGTCAGCGGTTTCATCGAGCGACTGCCGGGCCACGCCAATGTCGCGGCCGGCGGCAACCGGATCTCCTCCATGGGCGACGGCTACTTCCTCGAACCCACCGTCCTCGCCGGGCTGCGTCAGGACGACGAGGCCATCCAGAACGAGATCTTCGGACCCGTCATCACGGTCCAGAAGTTCACCGACGAAGCCGAGGCGATCGCCTTCGCCAATGGCGTCGACTACGGTCTGGCGTCGTCGGTGTGGACCAAGGACTTCGGGCGCGCCATGCGCATGAGCAAGGCCCTGGACTTCGGCTGTGTGTGGATCAACACCCACATTCCCCTCGTTGCCGAGATGCCGCACGGCGGCTACAAGAAGTCGGGTTACGGCAAGGATCTGTCGATGTACGGATTCGAGGACTACACCCGCATCAAGCACGTCATGGCGAACCTCGACTCCTGACGCACCAACACCGCACGAAAGGCTCCCTGTGCCGCGCCGCATACCCCCGTCGGATCCTGCTGTCCGCGCCCTGATCCGCTCCGCCCGGGCCTCCTCCCTGAGCCGGCGGTCCCTGCTGTCCGCCGGCGCTATGGGCGCCGGCGCCGCGGCCTTGACCGCCTGCGCACCACCGAAGCCACCGGCCGGCGGCGTCGCGGCGGTCAAGCTGCCGACCGACGTCTCCGCCACGGAGAAGGTCGTCAACTGGGCCAACTGGACCGCATACCTCGACATGGACGACGAGGGGAAGACCTACCCGACCCTGGAGGCCTTCATCAAGGAGACCGGGATCAAGGCGACCTATACCGAGGACATCGACGACAACGACTCCTACGTGAGCAAGGTCCGGCCGCAGTTGGAGGCCAAGCAGGACATCGGCAAGGACATCATCACCTTGACCGACTGGATGGCCAACCGGATGATCCGCGACCAGCTGGTCCAGCCGCTGGAGCTGATCCAGATGCCGAACGCCGGCAACCTGTTGCCCCCGTTGAAGGAGGTCTCCTTCGACCCCGGCCGCAACTACTCCTTGACCTGGCAGTCCGGCTTCGCCGGCATCGGCTACGACAAGGAGCGCGTCGGCAAGGAGCTGAAGACTCTCGACGATCTCTTCACCCCCGAGCTGAGGGGCAAGGTCGTCGTGCTGTCCGAGATGCGCGACACTCTGGGGCTGATCATGCAGTGGCAGGGTGTCGACATCGCCGGCAACTGGGGCAAGCCCGAATACGACAAGGCCATCGAGAAGTTCAACCAGCTCGTCTCCGACGGGTACATCCGCCGGATCAAGGGCAACTCTTACTTGAACGACCTCAAGAGCGGCAACGCGCTGGCCGGGATCGTCTGGAGCGGCGACCTGTTCATCCTGCGGGCCGAGACCGAGAACGACAACTGGGAGTTCACCATCCCCGAGTCCGGTGGCACCTTGTGGTCGGACAACATGATGGTGCCGATCACCTCCACGCACCGGCGCAATGCCGAGACCCTGATGAACTACTACTACGACCCCAAGGTCGCCGCCGAGGTCGCCGCGTGGGTCAACTACGTGTGTCCCGTCGTGGGCGCGAAGCAGGAGATGGAGAAGATCGACGAGGAGCTCGCCCAGTCGCCCTTCATCTTCCCCAGTGAGGACTATCTGACCAAGAACAACATCCAAGGCTTCCGCGCGCTGACGGCGCAAGAAGACGCCGATTACAGCGCCGAGTGGGCAAAGGTGGTGGGCAACTGATGGCCGGCTTCCGAGAGGCCACGGGTGATCTGCGGATCGAGAATGTCACCAAGGAGTTCGGGGATTTCACCGCCGTCGACGATCTGACCCTCAGCGTCCCGCGCGGGTCCTTCTTCGCACTCCTCGGGCCGTCGGGTTGTGGCAAGACCACCACCCTGCGGATGGTCGCCGGGCTCGAACAGCCCACGCGCGGAAGGATTCTCATCGGCGATACCGACCTGACGGGGTCGCGGCCGTATGAGCGTCCGGTCAACACCGTCTTCCAGTCCTACGCCCTCTTCCCGCACCTGACGGTGCGCGATAATGTCGCGTTCGGGCCCAAGCGACGCGGTCACAAGGACGCGACGAGGATGGCCGACGAGGCGCTCGAACTGGTGCAGTTGCCCCACCTCGCGGCGCGCAAGCCGGCGCAGTTGTCCGGCGGTCAGCAACAGCGCGTCGCCGTGGCCCGGGCGCTGGTCAACCGGCCCGAAGTGCTCCTCCTCGACGAACCTCTCGGTGCCCTCGACCTGAAGTTGCGCCGGCAGATGCAGGTCGAACTCAAGCGCATCCAGACCGAGGTCGGCCTGACCTTCATCCACGTCACCCACGACCAGGAGGAGGCCATGACGATGGCCGACACGGTCGCGGTCATGAACCACGGACGCATCGAGCAGATGGGCCCGCCGGCCCAGATGTACGACCTGCCCAAGACCGCCTTCGTCGCCAACTTCGTCGGCCAGTCCAACCTCGGCCATGGCCGCATCACCGGCCGGGACGGCGACTTCTTCGTCGCCGACGTGCACGGCTCTACCGTGAAGATCCCCGCTGCGCGTTCTGCAGTCGACAGCGGCGACATCCTCTTCGGGGTCCGTCCCGAGAAGGTCCACCTGGCGCGTGACAGTCACGACGTCATCGACCGCACCCGCAAGGTTGCTCTCGGCGACGACATGAAGGCAACCGTTGTCGACGTGTCGTTCATCGGGGTGGCCACGCAGTATCTGGTCCAGGTCGCCAGTGGCGCGACTTGGTCGGTCTACGAGCAGAATCTCGACGTCGACCCGATCGACCTCAAGCCCGGCGACCCGGTCTGGATCGAATGGGATCCGGCGCACGCCTTCGCGGTGGCCGCGGAGGGTGCCGAGATCCCGGCGGGGCCGGTCCTCGGAGATAGAGTCAGTATGACGCGGGACACCGTCTCGTGAGCGCCCTCGCCCACATCGGTGCGGGGCAGGGCGCCCCGGCCGGTCCGGATACGGCCAAACGCGGCAGCTGGATGCCGTACCTGCTGCTGCTGCCCGGCATGTTGTGGCTCATCGTCTTCTTCGTCGTCCCGCTGGTCCAGCTCTTCACCGTCAGCCTGCAGTCGAAGTTCCCGGGTTATCCCGGCTACTACTACCGCGATCTGAACTTCAAGAACTATTGGTCGGCGCTGACGGAGTTCGCCCCGCACTTCGGCAGATCGCTGCTATTTGCCGGCCTGGCAACCTTTTTCGCCTTCTGTCTGGCTTATCCGCTCGCCTATGCGATGGCGTTCAAGGCCGGCCGCTGGCGCGGTCTGATGATGATCTGCATCATCGCGCCGTTCTTCACCAGCTTCATCCTGCGCACCATCGCGTGGCGGCAGATCCTCGCCGACGAGGGCCCGGTCGCCAAGACGCTGAACTTCCTCCACGTCCTGCCTGGTGGGCATATCACCGAGACATGGATGGCCGTCGTCGCGGGGCTGACCTACAACTTCCTGCCCTTCATGGTGCTTCCCATCTATGCCTCGCTCGAGCGGGCCGATCCGCGCATCATCGAGGCCGGTGGCGACCTGTACGCGAACGGCTTCACGACCTTCCGGACCGTGACCTTGCCGATGAGCATGCCGGGCGTCCTCGCGGGCACGCTGCTGACCTTCATCCCCGCGGCGGGCGACTATGTCAACGCCGAACTCCTCGGCTCCGACCGCAGCACCAAGATGGTCGGCAATGTCATCGAGAGCCAGTTCTTCAAGGTGCCCGGTGGGTACCCCACGGCGGCCGCGCTCTCCTTCACGTTGATGGCGCTGATCCTGGCCCTGGTCTTCGTGTATGTCCGCAAGTTCGGGACGGAGGAACTGCTGTGAGCGCCGCGACCCAAGGCACGGCATACCGCCCCTCGACCGGACGGCGCATCCAGGCGTGGTTCGCCAATCGCTTCGCGCTGATCGTGGCGGTCTTCGTGCTGCTCTATCTCTTCGTGCCGGTGGCCTACACCTTCGTCTTCTCGTTCAACAACTACCGCAAGTCGAATATCACGTGGAACCCCGAGGGCAGCCCGACGCTCAAGCACTGGCAGAATCCGTGCGGGGCGCCCGGGGTCTGCGACTCGCTGGTCAAGTCCCTGGAGATCGGCGCCATCGCCACTTTGGCGGCGACCGTGCTGGGCACGCTCCTCGCGTTCGCGCTGGTCCGATACAAGTTCGTCGGGCGTGGCACGGGCAATCTGCTGACGTTCATCCCGATGGCGACGCCCGAGATCGTCCTCGGCGCCAGCCTGCTCACGATCTTTGTCCAAGGATTCTCCAATGTCGGTCTGCGACTGGGCTTTTGGACGATCGTCATCGCCCACATCATGTTCTGCATCAGCTTCGTCGTCGTGACCGTCAAGGCCCGCTTGCAGAGCCTCGACCCGCGCCTGGAGGAGGCGGCTCAGGATCTGTATGCCGGTCCGGGTTCGACCTTCTGGAAGGTCACCTTCCCGTTGGTGCTGCCCGGCATCGTCGGCGCGGCGATGCTCGCCTTCTCCTTGTCCTTCGACGACTTCATCATCACCAACTTCGTGTCCGGTTCGGAGACCACCTTCCCCAAGTTCGTCTATGTCTCCTACCTGCGCGGGATCCCCGCGCAGGCCAATGTCATCGGCTTCTCGATGTTCGTCATCGCCGTGCTCCTCGTGGTGCTCGGCCAGATGATCGGGAACGCGCGCAAGCCGAAGTAGCGGCCCCTGGGGGCCGGCCCCCAGAGCGTCGACGTGATCCAGACAAGGGCGAACCGGAGCCCGAGCAAGGAAGTGAAAACCCATGCGGGTGTTGATGATCGGCGCCGGGGGCGTCGGTGACGCCGCAGCAAAGATCGCCGTCGAACGGGACTTCTTCGATGTCTTCGTCGTCGCCGACTACGACGTGGAGCGTGCCCAGCGCACCGTCTCGGCGGTCCAAGAGCGCCGCCCCGGCGAGCGACGATTCCACGCCGTCGGCGTCGATGCCTCCGATGCCGAGAATATCGCCGCCATGATCCGGCTAACAGGTGCGACGCACGTGCTCAACGCGGTCGACCCGCGGTTCGTCATGCCGGTCTTCGACGGGTGTTTGGCGGCCGGCGCGAACTATCTGGACATGGCCATGTCCCTCTCCAACCGGCACCCGGACAAGCCGTTCGCGATGACGCACGTCAAGCTCGGCGACGAGCAGTTCGCCAAGGCGCGCGACTGGGAGCAGGCGGGCAAGCTGGCGCTCGTCGGGATCGGTGTCGAGCCGGGGCTGTCCGACGTCTTCGCGCGCTACGCCCAGGACAACCTCTTCTCCGAGATCGACGAACTCGGCACCCGCGACGGCGCCAACCTCGCCTACTTCGGCCCCGACGGCTCCGAAGCGTTCGCGCCCGGGTTCTCGATGTGGACCATCATCGAGGAGTGCCTCAACCCGCCGGTGGTGTGGGAGAAGGAGCGCGCCGAGAAGGGCGGTTCGCTCGAGGCGGGCTTCTTCACGCTGCCGCCCTTCAGCGAGCCCGAGGTGTTCGACTTCCCCGAGGGCATCGGGCCGGTGGAGTGTGTGCAGGTCGAGCACGAGGAAGTGCTGCTCATGCCGCGCTGGCTCGACGCCAAACGGGTCACGTTCAAGTACGGCCTCGGCGAGCAGATGATCTCGATCCTCAAGGCGCTCAACGCACTTGGGCTCGACTCGACCGACCCGATCACGATCAAGGGGGTGCAGGTCGCTCCCCGAGACATCGTGGCTGCCGTGCTGCCCGACCCCGCGACGATCGGCCCGCAGCTGACGGGCAAGACCTGCGCCGGCGTCCACGTGACGGGCACGGGCAAGGATGGCCGGCCACGCTCGACCTACCTCTATCACGTGGCCGACAACGAGGTGACGATGCGCGAGTACGGCGCCCAATGCATCGTCTGGCAGACCGCGATCAATCCGATCGTCGCGCTGGAACTCCTCGCGAACGGCACCTGGGCCGGTTCCGGCGTCCTCGGTCCCGAGGCCTTCCAGGCCGAACCCTTCCTCGAACTCCTGGCCGCTCCGCAGCCCGAGGGCTACGGCTCGCCCTGGGGCATCGAGGAGAAGTAGTAGTCACCACGCCGAAGCCCCCGCCACCCATACCGGGTGTCGGGGGCTTCGCTGTTGCGGCGCAGGCGGAGTGCCTGCCGGCGGAGTGACTAGAGGGCCTCGTGGAGGTGACTCATGTCAAGCCCGTGGGTATGCCGCTGAGTGGCCATCTCGACGTACGAACTGGCCACCTGGTCCTTGCCGGCGCCGATGATCGAGCCGATCAGTCCGAGGTCGGCGACGACGTCCTCGGTGGGGGCCACCTTGACGACGGTCTCCCAGAGGGCGGTCTCCAGGGCGTTGAAGGTGGTCAGCAGTTCTTCGATGTGAACGCCCGCGAGGAAGCGGTCGTGGGCGATTGATTGGGCGTGCGATGCGAAATGCACCGGCTCGCCGGTTTCGACGCTCATGAGCATGGCTTCCGCCAACTCGCGCAGGCGCAGCTTCACACCCTGCGGATCGAGCGACATGTAGTGCGGCAGTCCCGCGGCATCCACCACTGCTGCCGCTTCACCGACGATATTGTCGAGATTCGGGCGGATGATGTCACTGAGGTTCATTACTGGCCTTTCGTCCCAGGTTTCAGGACTACTTCGATGGAGCCCACGGCCGGGGTGTCCGGCCATGACCAATTTTACTCTCGGGCCACAGCCGGATCAGCCAAGGTCGGGCTGAGTGACGCGGGCCACCTCCGTAGGATGCCGCCATGGGTCGCTATGGCGCGCAGTTCGGTCCGGACATCACCTTCCTCGGCGTGGATCGGTGTGATCTGGACGATCCCGCGTCTTATGCCGGGGCCGACATCGTGATTCTCGGCGCACCGTTCGACGGGGGCACGTCGCACCGGCCAGGCACCCGCTTCGGCCCGCAGGCGATCCGGATGACCGACTACCTCCCGCACGACGGGTCGCGTCCCTCGTTGGCGCTGCGCACCGACGGCCTGCAGGACCTGCGTGTCCTGGATGCGGGAGATGTCGAGATGTATTCCGGAGACATCGAGACGGCGCTGCCGGCCCTGGAAGCGGCGGTGACCAAAGTCGTTGCGGCAGGGGCGATTCCGATCGTCCTCGGCGGCGACCATTCGATCGCCTTCCCCGATGCCAAGGGGTGCGCGAACGTCATCGGGCAGGGACGGGTGTCGATGATCCACTTCGACGCCCACGCGGACACCGGCGACATCGAGTTCGGCTCCCTGTGGGGGCACGGGCAGCCGATGCGCCGGCTCATCGAGTCCGGGGCGTTGCGCGGCGACCGCTTCCTGCAGATCGGGTTGCGCGGCTACTGGCCGCCACCGGAGACGCTCGACTGGATGGCACAGCAGAACATGCGCTCCTACGAAATGACCGAGATCATCCACCGCGGCCTCGGGGAATGCCTCACCGAGGCCTTCGCCATCGCGACCGACGAGTGCGAAGGCGTCTTCCTCTCCGTCGACATCGACGTCTGCGATCCCGGGCACGCGCCGGGCACCGGCACGCCCGAGCCTGGTGGCCTCTCGGCCCGCGAGTTGCTCGACGCCGTTCGGCGCATCTGCCTCGAACTGCCCGTCTGCGGCGTCGACGTCGTCGAGGTCAGCCCGCCCTACGATCACGCCGACATCACTGCTGCCCTGGCGAATCGTGTTGTCCTCGAAGCGCTTTCGGCTATTGCACGCAAACGCAAGGACGAACGCGACGGCACCACGTGGGATCCTGCGCTGCCGCTGCTGTCCGGTCGGGCCGCCGACATCCCGGAGGGCCACATCGGCGGTCACAGCCACTGACCACGCCGGCGGGTGTGCGCGCGGGGGGCGACGGCATACGATCGCAGGTATGGCTGCACCGTCGCAGAAAGCACTGCTCGAATCCGTCCCGACCTCCCTCTTCATCGGAGGTGACTGGCGCCCGGCCGAGGGCGGCGCAACGCTCGACGTGCACGACCCGGCAACGGGCCGTGTGCTCACCCAGGTCGCCGACGGGTCGCCGGCAGACGGACTAGCGGCGCTCGACGCTGCCGTTGCCGCGCAAGCGGATTGGGCCAGGGTGCCCCCGCGCGACCGCGGCGAACTGTTGCGGGCGGCATACGAGAAGCTCACCGAGCGGGCCGAGGAGTTCGCCCTCCTCATGACGCTCGAGATGGGCAAGCCGCTCGCCGAGGCGCGCGGCGAGGTGACCTATGGCGCCGAGTTCTTCCGCTGGTTCTCGGAGGAGGCGGTGCGCATCCACGGGCGGTATGCCGTGGCCCCCAACGGTGCGACTCGCCTGGTCACGATGAAGCAGCCCGTCGGGCCGACGCTGATGATCACACCGTGGAACTTCCCGCTGGCGATGGGCACGCGCAAGATCGGCCCCGCCCTCGCCGCTGGTTGCACGATGGTCGTCAAACCGGCGCACGAGACGCCGTTGTCGATGCTTGCCCTGGCGCAGCTGCTCGACGATCTGGGGCTGCCCAAGGGGGTCCTCAATGTCGTCACGACGAGCCATTCGGGCGCTGTCATGGAGGAGCTCATCCGGGACCCGCGGGTGCGCAAGCTGACCTTCACCGGCTCGACGCCGGTGGGCAAGAAGCTCGTCGAGCAGTCCTCGGAACAGCTGCTGCGGCTGTCGATGGAACTCGGCGGGAACGCACCGTTCGTCGTCTTCGAGGACGCGGACGTCGACGCGGCGGTGCAGGGGGCCATGCTGGCCAAGATGCGCAATATCGGGGAGGCGTGCACGGCGGCCAACCGCTTCTTCGTGCATACCTCGGTCGCCGAGGAGTTCGCGTCGAAGTTCGCCGCCGCCATGGGGGCTCTCACCGTGGGCAAGGGCACGGTCAAGGGCATCGACGTCGGCCCGCTGATCACGGCCAAGGCCCGCGACGGCGTCGACGAGCTCGTCCAGGACGCCGTGGCGAAGGGCGCCCGCGCACTCACCGGGGGTGCACCGGTCGCCGGCAAGGGCTTCTTCTATGCCCCGACCGTGCTGACGGATGTGCCCGCCGGCGCGCGCTGCATGACGGAGGAGATCTTCGGCCCGGTCGCACCCATCTGCACTTTCACCACCGAAGCCGACGCCATCGCCAAGGCCAACGCCACCGAATACGGCCTCGTCGGCTACGTCTTCACCAAGGACCTCTCCCGCGCCATCCGAGTCGCCGAAGCGCTGGAGTTCGGCATGGTCGGGATCAACCAGGGCATCGTCTCCAACCCCGCCGCCCCCTTCGGCGGCGTCAAGCACTCCGGCTTCGGCCGGGAGGGCGGATTCGAGGGCATCGAGGAGTACCTCGAAACCAAGTACGTCGGAATCGCCTTGTAGCGCAGCGTAATCCGCGCCGCCCCCGCGTAACCTCTGCTAGCAGAGGCTAGTCAAATCAGCGCAGCTAGGCAGCTGTGCAGATTTGACCAACCTCTGCTAAGTCGTGCTTCGGCTGCGTGACTCAGCGGATCAAATGCCGGAGTGGGATGGCGAACGGTCCGCCCGCCGGACTCATGCAAGGACTCCTTCGCCTGCGGGGTCGGGAGGGGTCAGCCCGAGGGCTGTCATGGAGTTGCGGATGACGGTGGGCACATCGTCGCGGACCGTCACCACGACGCCTGGCTCGTCCGGGCCGAGCATCTGAAGCGTCGCGAACTGGCTCGGCAGCAGGGTCGGCGGCATGAAGTGATCCTTGCGCGCTGCCATTCGCGCTGCGATCAGTTCCATGTCATCGTGCAAGTGCAGGAAGCGCACCTGCGGGCGGCCCTCTCGAAGCACGTCGCGATAATCCCGTTTCAACGCCGAGCAGGTCACGACACAGCTCTCGCCCGCGGCGACCTGCTCGCTGATCCAATCCCCGATGCGCCGCAGCCAGGGCGCGCGATCCTCGTCGGTCAACGGCATTCCGGCGCGCATCTTGTCGACATTCGCTTGCGGGTGGAAGGCGTCGCCCTCGGCGAAGGTCCACCCCATCCGGGTCGAAATCCCCTTGGCCACGGTGGTCTTGCCCGTGCCGGAGACTCCCATGACGATCACGACGTCGGGCTCCATCCGTGCGACTCTAGAGGATCGGTGGGATATGTTGACGGCGTATACACGTCGAGCCCTGAGGATGACGAGACCGTGTCGGAGATCCGTCCCTATCACCACGGCGACCTGCGAGACGCCCTCATCGCCGCGGGACTGGACCTGACCCGGGCCGGCGGTCCGGCAGCCCTGACGGTGCGCGAGGCCACCCGGCGGGCCGGAGTGAGTCCCAATGCGGCATACCGGCACTTCGCCGACAGGGCAGCGCTCCTTCAGGCCGTGCGGGTCGCGATCCAGCACCGGATGGCCGCCGGGATGGGGACCCTGGACCAGGAAGCCGACACCACGGAGACTGCGATCGCCATGCTCCGGGCCGTCGGCCTCGGCTACATCCGCTTCGCCCTGACCGAGCCGGGCTGGTTCTCCGTTGCCTTCTTCGGAGAGGGCGATGCGCAACGCGCGTTCGGCGATACCGCATGGCCCGCGCCCTTCGTCGCGCTCGAGGCCGCCCTGGACGCGCTCGTCACGACCGCGAGCCTCGCACCAGCGGATCGAGAGGGCGCCGAATGGCCGTGTTTCGCCGCGGTGCACGGATTCGCCGAACTGGCGCTGCGAGGACCATTGCGTGGCAAGGACACCGACTCGCTGATGACGCTCGCCGAACGGACCGTCGACACCACGATCGCGGGGCTGCTCGGCCGCTGAACCAGTCCCGTCGATATCGCCCGCCTTGATCACACCTCCAGCGGCTTGCGCCAATCCTCGATCCGCACCGCAATCCGAGTGCGCGGATCGCCGTTCCAGTCGACCGTCAGACCGGCGTCGCGGAGGGTCCCCACAACGAGTTCGCCGACGCGGCGGTCGGTCTCCGACGCAACCTTGCGCCGGGCGCCGTCGTCGCCGGCGGCGGCCGCCGCCAGCATTTCGGGGTCCAGGTCAGCGGCGGGGCGGAACGCGCTGAAGGAGAGCATCAGCACGGTCGGCCCCTCGGCAAGGCGTTCGGCGTCCTGCTGGTGGAAGAAGGCGTAGGCCCACTCGCGCCACGGATAGTCCGCAGCCGGAGCCGGCGTGCGCTCGTCGTCGATCTCGGTCGTGCCGCAGTTCTGGCAGCACGTGAAGTTCATCCGCGTCAGCACCCCCTCGCTGCCGAGGCGGTCGAAGGCGGATTCCAGACGCTGATAGTCGCTGCGCTCGGTCCACGTCTCCTGTTCCGCCAGCCGCGCCGCCCACAGCTGGTCGATGACCTGCCCCGGCCGGGGGTCGTCGTCGGCCAGTTCGAAGTAGTCCCGCAGCGCGACCGTCGCCTCCTCGCGGTCGAGGAAGCCGGGCAACACGTAATCGGCAGCCCGGTCGCGCAGTTCGGCGTCGGTCACCTCGTCGGCCGGGTCCGACGCCAGACCCGCCGTGCCTGGCATGCTCTCCGCCTCCTCGCCGCGGCCGCGCAATGCGTCGAAAATCCCCATCCCGTTACCTTCCCACTCCCGCGCGGGTCGGCCCAAGTCTGTGGTGTGCTCAGTTCTGATGGTGCTCAGTTCTGATGGCGTGCTCGGTTCTGATGGTGTGCTCAGTTCTGAGCGGCCCCCAGTCGTGTGGGCTCTCAGTCGTGTGGGCTCTCAGTTTTGTTGGTCTCTCAGTTGTGCGTGACGTAGGCGGCGCACGCCCGCGCGAGGGCGACGTAGTCCTCGCGTGTGTTGTACAGGTGGGCGCGGACGCGCACGAAGTGGTCTCCCGCGTACTCGGTGATCGCCAGTTCGACCGGGTGCGCCTCGCGGATCGCCGCCATCGCGGCGAACCGTTCCTCGCACTCGAACGGGACCAGCCGCATCGGCACCGGGTCGCCGGGGATGGGCTTGGTCCCGAGTGCGTCGGCGACGATCTGTCCGCCCTGCTCCGCGAGTCGTATGCCGTGCGCCCGCACCCGCTCCCACCCCAACTCCTCGTGAAGGGCGATGGCCGCCGGCGCCGCGAGCCAGCTCGTGACATTGCTGGTGCCCTGATAGGTCACGGCGGTGGGATAACCCTCCTCCTCCCGCCAGGAGACGACCAGCGGTCGCAGCCAGGCGCGCGCGGCGGGCGCGGCATACAGCACGGCAGCGCCCGGCGGGGCGCACACCCACTTGTGCAGGTTGCCGATCCACACGGCGACTCCGTCGTCGGCGAGCGCGTCTACGTCCAGATCGAGCACTCCAGGGGTGTGGGCGGCGTCGACCGCCACGACGACGCCGCGTTCGGCGAGCGGCCGGGCGATCGCGGCCACGTCGAAGAGCCGGGCCGTCATGGACGTGATCTGATCGATGAGCACCAAACGTGTTCTGGCCGTGAGTTTCTCGTTGATCGCAGCGAGGATCTCTCCGGTGTCCGGGGTGAGTGTGAGCTCGGCGACGCGGACTCGGGCATCGGCGTCCACCGCATACCGCTGCATGGCCATCGACGCCGCGCCGTAGGCGTGCGAGGTGGTGACCACCTCGTCACCGGCCGTCAGCCGCAGCGACCCGAGGAGTACCGAGACCGCGGTCGTCACATTGGGGACGAACGCCAACCCGGCAGGGTCGGCATGCAGGAAGCCGCCTACCGCAGCGCGGGCCGCGTCGATGAGATCGGCCCGGTCCTTCAGGAAGAAGGCGTTGGGGTTGTGGGCGATCGCGCCGCAAGGGCGGCGACGGCATCGAGGACGGGCTGGGGGACCGCGCCGTAGGAGCCGTGGTTGGTGAAGGCGCGGCCGGGATCGAGGGGCCACAGGGCGCGGATGGCCGCCAGTTCGGCGGTGGTGAACGGCAGCGGGGGCGACTCGGGAGTCATGTCGGACGTTTCAGCCGAGGAGACGCACCCGCGTCGAGAGCCGGTGTGCCTTGGCCCCCAGCTCGTGTCGCGTGCGCTCGGCGACTGTCCACGGGTCGATGGTGTTGATGTAGATGCCCGAGCCGCCCTCGAAGCCGGCCGGATTGGAGATGCGCCACTTGAGGATGACGCGGACCGGCAAGTGCTCGCGCATCGTGGGCGGCCGGTAATGCCATTCCTCGTTGGCGGGCAGCCGCGCCCCCATGGCGACGTGGCCGGCGTGCACGAGCGCGGACAGGTCGGCCAGTTCGTCGTCGGCGATATTCCACAGATCGCTTTCGCGCCGCAGGTTCCACACCTCGAGGCTGGGGAACCGGTGGCCGACGCCCGCGACGAGCTGGGCGCTGTCCGTTTCGGCGAGGACGAGGCCGTTGCCCGCGAGGACGCCGTGATAGTCGGCCAGCAGGTGCGGGTTGCGGCCCAGGTGTTCGATGTCGGCGACCCGAGAGGCGCCGAGCTCGTCGACGGTGACCAGTTGCTTGTGGAGGTGGTCGAAGGAGGCCCCGGCCGGGCGTAGCCAGTTCTGGAAGATCACGACATCGCGCGCGAAGGGGTTGGCGGCGTAGAGGTTTCGGGCCGCCTCGAAGGTGAACGCGAGGTAGCGCTCGTGCTCCTCGGGGGTCAGCCGGCCGGAGGAGGCGAGCTGGTCGTCATACCGGGCCCGGTCGACGAGGTGGCGACGGGCGATGACGACGTCGTGGAACCCGCCGAACAGGCTGCTTTCGACGATCGCCTCGTCCCCGCCCGCGGCGAGCTGCGGGCGGTGGGCATCGACGAGCCGGTGCAGGTGCGCGCGTCCGCCGGGGGTGGCGAGGTAGGCCCGGCGGCGGGCGGTCTCGGCGGGTGGCAGGACGAAGCCGTGGTTGATGCGCCAGTAGTCGAGGGAGACGATCTCGAACAGGTTCGGCACGAGCCGGAACTCGGCCTGCGTCGCGTCGACCTCCTCAGCCGGTATGCCGCGGAGTGCCTCCCAGCCGCCGCCGGCGCGGACGAGTCGCGCCTTCTCCGGGGGCGTCTCGAGGCGCCGGGTCTCGCAGAACGCGCACAGCGATCGGGCCTGGGACGCCCGGATCGGGTGCTTGGCCCGCTCCTCCTGCACGAGTGGGCGGTGCGCCCGGCCCGGGACGGTCCACACCTCCGTGCCGGTGAAGACGTTGATCTGCTTGACCGTGCCGTCGGCCAGGCGGGTGAGCGCGCTCGTCACATGCCCCACACTAAAGGCAGCCCGAACGACCCCTCGACCCAAGGATTGCCGATGAAGAAGGCCGACCGGCAGTTGCTCATGCTGCTCGGCGTCGCGGTGTGCATTGCTTTGGTGTGGTGGGCGGTGGGCCGAGGTGGCGAGCCCGGCGGCGCGACCACCAGCGGCGTGACGACCGGCGGCGTGACGACCAGTGCCATCGCGACCGGTGGCGGCGAGGCGACGACGCCGAAGCTCCCGACGGCCCCGACGACCGGACCAGGGCCGAAGGACCCCGTCACCGCCCCGGTCACGCCGGTCTCCGGGCTGGACACGATTGCCGAGTCGCAGCTGCCCGCACAGGGCCGCGACACCCTGGCCCTCATCCGGGCCGGCGGCCCCTACCCCTATTCGGAGGACGACGGGGTCTTCCAGAACCGGGAGCGCATCCTGCAGCAGCAACCTCGTGGCTACTACCGCGAGTACACGGTCGAGACGCCCGGCTCGGACGACCGCGGCGCCCGACGCATCATCGGCGGAGCCAAGGGCGACCGCTACTACACCGACGACCACTACGACAGCTTCCGGCAGATCCTGGAGGGTGAATGACCATGTCCGTCAACGCCGTTCGTCGCCTCGGGCCGGATGCCAGCATTGTCGCGGTGGTGCGCGAGGAGTATGCCGCGGGGCGCGCCGTGAGCGTCGTGCCGGCAGGTGTGGACAAGGCCGAGTCGCTCCGGCTGTTCGCCGAGATTCTCGACTTCCCCGACTACTTCGGCGGCAATCTCGACGCGCTGTACGACTGCCTGCGCCAGGTCGCCACGGACCGTCCGGACGATTGGGCGCTCGTCTGGGACGCCGCCGGTGCGCTGCGAGCCGGCGACCCGGCGGCTTACGACGGCATCGTCGGCGTGCTCGCGGACGTCGCCGCGGACGCCGGCCAGCTGCACGTGACCGTGCTCGACCGCTGAGAGGCGTCCTCGACCGCCGAGACACGGTGAGAAAGTCGAGAGACGGGGAGAATGGCGAGCGTGACCACCACCCGCTCCGTCGCCCTGCTCGGCTCGACCGGCTCCATCGGCACCCAGGCCCTGGACGTGATCGCCCGCAACCGCGAACGCTTCACCGTCGCCGCCCTCAGTGCCGGAGGCAATGTCGGCCTGCTCGCCGAGCAGGCTGCGACGTTCCGGCCGGCGCTCGTCGCTGCGGCAACCGGCGACCCCGACGCCATCCGCGCGGCGATCGCCGCGCGCGTGAGCGCAGCAGGTGACCGTGCGGCATACCGTCCGGAGGTCATCACGGGAGCGGACGCGGCGACCCGCGTCGCGGCGTCCGGCGCCGACGTCGTCCTCAACGGGATCACCGGGTCGATCGGCCTGCGCCCCACCCTCGCGGCGCTGGAGTCCGGGTCCACCCTCGCCCTGGCCAACAAGGAATCCCTCATCATCGGCGGCCCCCTGGTCAAGGCCGCCGCCGCGCCCGGCCAGCTCGTGCCGGTCGACTCGGAGCACTCGGCCATCGCCCAGTCGTTGCGCGGCGGCCGCCACGCGGAGGTGGGCCGGCTCGTCGTCACCGCGAGCGGGGGACCGTTCCGCGGCCGCAGCCGCGACGAACTGCGCGAGGTCAGCCCGGAGCAGGCGCTGGCCCACCCCAATTACGCGATGGGCCGCGTGATCACGACCAACTCCGCGACCCTGGTCAACAAGGGCCTCGAAGTCATCGAGGCGCATCTGCTCTTCGACATCCCCTTCGAACGCATCGACGTCGTCGTCCACCCGCAGCAGTGGATCCACTCGATGGTCGAGTTCCACGACGGCTCGACCATCGCTCAGATGGGGCCGCCGCGGATGCTCGTGCCGATCGCGCTCGGGCTCTCCTGGCCGGAGCGGCTGGCGGACATCGACGAGCCCTGCGACTGGACCCGCGCGCAGACCTGGGACTTCCACCCCCTCGACGACGAGGCATTCCCGGCGGTCCGGCTGGCCCGGCAGGTCGGGACCGCCGGCGGCACCTATCCGGCCGTCTACAACGCGGCCAACGAGGTGTGCGTGGACGCCTTCCACGACGGCACGATCGGCTTCCTCGACATCGTCGACACGGTCGCCCGTGTCGTCGAAGCCCACGACGGGTCACCGGTCGAGAGCGTCGAGCACGTGCTCGCCGCCGACGCCTGGGCCCGGGCCCACGCCACCGCCCTCATCCAGCTGAACTGAGGTCAGGGAACCAGCGTAGTGACCAGGGCGTGCGAGCCGTCGTCGGTGGTGACCTCGAAGTAGGTCCGCAGGCCGGCCGGTGTCTGGACCAGGCTGACATACCGCAAGGCCCGGCCGGATGCCGCGGGCACCGGCCCGCCCGCCGCCACCAGACGGTCCGGTGTGCCGAACGCGACGCCGGTGCGCTCGCGGAAGTTCTCCTCGGCACTCGCTCTTCCGTCATAGAGCGCCACGATGCCCGAGGCCTCCGACAACCCTGCCTCGGTGTCGGCCGGCAGCACTGCCGTGAGCCGGGCACCGCGCTGGTCCCACGCCCCCTCGGTCGGCGTCATGGCCGGTCCGTGCATGAGCCACGCGAGACCGTCGGTGCTCGTGCCGAACCACGTGCTCATCCGGTCGGCTGCGTCGGGTCCGCCGTCGAGCGGATGCCGGCAGGCCCAGATCCGCCACTGGCCGTCCGGAGCACGGTCGACGACGACGTCCTTCCACGCTTCGGTGTCGTCGCCGGGCAGCACGACCGCGCGGGTGCCGACCGGAAGCTCTTCGAGCGTGGGAGCGTCCACCGCCTCCACCCACCAGTGTTTCGAGCCGGGGGTCGAGCAGCTGACATAGAGACGCCAGCCGCCGTCGGCGAGACGGGCCAGCGCCGGCCGTTCGAGGGAGGCCGCCCCGAAGGTGCCGCTCTCGACGCGGGCCACCTCACGGAAGGTCAGGCCGTCGTCCGAGACGGCGATGATGTTCGCCAGCCCGCGTCCGTGGCCCTCCGGCTTGCGCACGCGGTAGGCCAGCACGATGCGAGCGCCGTCGCGGACGGCATACGGCGCACCGGCCCAGTGGCCGGCTCCGGGTTCGTCGGCGGCGACCACCAGCTCCGGCGTCGCGGTGGCCAGCGCGGCCAGAAGCCTCTCGGGCAGGGGACGATGGGGCAGGGGAGGCCCGGGCAGGGCACGCTCGGGCAGGGTCGTGTGGTCCGGCACATGCGGCAGTCTGGCACTTGGCCGCCGTGTCGCAGGCACCGTTTAGTCTTGACGCAGGTGGCAGTGCGTGGCTTTGCCACGCTGCGGCCCGGGCCATGACGGGATCAAATCGCCGGGGTGTGGCGTTGAACGTGTGCGCGACCGCTGTCGTGATCCAACCGCTGTCGTGATCCAACCGGTTTCGTGATTCAAGGGACGGACAGATGCTTTATCTGATCGGGGTGCTCATCGTCGTGCTCGGCGTGGGCGCTTCCATCGCGCTCCACGAGATCGGGCACCTCGTCCCGGCCAAACGCTTCGGGGTGCGCGTGCCGCAATACATGGTCGGTTTCGGGCCCAAGGTCTGGTCGACCAAGCGCGGCGAGACCGAATACGGCATCAAAGCCATCCCGCTCGGCGGCTATATCCGCATGATCGGCATGTTCCCGCCCCGGCCCGGCGAGGGCGAGCGCGTCTCCAGCACCGGCCGCTTCACCCAGCTGCGCGACGAGGCACGCGGCCAGAGCATGGAGGAGATCCGGCCCGGCGACGAGGACCGCGTCTTCTACAAGCTCTCCACTCCCAAGAAGATCACCGTCATGCTGGGCGGACCGCTGATGAACCTCCTCATCGCGGCGATCGTCCTCACCGGCCTCGCCACACTCCACGGCATCTCCGTCACGAGCGCCAAGCTGTCCTCGGTGTCGCAGTGCGTCGACACCACCCAGGCTGCCCAGTCGAGCAAGACCGAGTGCACGGCGGAGATGCCGATCGCCCCCGCCAATGCGGCCGGGCTCAAGCCCGGCGACACGGTCGTCTCGATGAATGGTGTCGCACTGCAGACCTGGGACGACGCGCGCGCGCTGATCCGAGGCAGCGCCGACAAGCCGCTGACCATGGTCGTCGAGCGCGACGGCCAGCGTCGCACGGTCACGGCCACGCCGATGGCGACCACCCTGCCGGTCTACGACAAGTACGGCATACCCAAGACCAACACGGACGGCACCTACAAGACCGAGACGGCCGGCTTCCTCGGCGCGGCCGGCACACCTGTGCTCGTCAAGCAGCCGGTCAGCGCCGTTCCGGGCATCATCGGGGAACAGATCTCGCAGACGGCCGGTGTCATCCTCAACATTCCGCAGAAGATGGTCGGGGTCGCCAAGGCCGCCTTCGGCGAGGGCGAACGCGATATCAACGGCCCGATCTCGGTCGTCGGTGTCGGGCGCGTCGCCGGCGAGGTCGCCTCCGCGGACGACTTCGGCAGCACGTCCGACAAGGTCATCACCCTCGTCGCGCTGCTCGGCTCCCTCAACCTCGCACTCTTCGTCTTCAACCTCATCCCATTGCTGCCGCTCGACGGCGGGCATGTCGCCGGCGCGTTGTGGGAGGGCCTCAAGCGCCGGGCCTTCAAGCTGGCCGGCAAGGCTGACCCGGGCCCGGTCGACGTCACCAAGGCGCTGCCGCTGGCGTATGCCGTCGCCTCGCTCCTCATCGTCATGTCGGTGCTGCTGATGTATGCCGACATCGTCAACCCCGTCCGGCTGCGCGGGTGATCGCGTGAAGACGCTGCTCAACCTGATCTGGCTCGTCTTCGCCGGCTTCTGGCTCGCGCTCGGCTATCTCGCCGCCGGCGTGATCATGTGCCTGCTCGTCGTGACGATCCCCTTCGGGATCGCCGCTTTCCGCATGGCGATCTTCGCGCTGTGGCCCTTCGGCAATGTCATCGTCGCCAAACCGCACGCCGGCGCCGGGTCGGCGCTGATGAATGTGTTGTGGTTCGTCCTGGCCGGCTGGTGGCTGGCTCTGGGCCACATCGCCACCGCCATCGCCTGCGCGCTGACCATCGTCGGCATCCCGCTCGCCCTGGGCAACCTGAAGATGCTGCCCGTCACCTGCGTCCCGTTCGGCAAGGACATCGTGCCCGTCGCCGCCCTCCGCCCAGAGATGCGCGTGCTCTATCGAGCGTAGGAGCGGGTGCACGGCCGGCCAACCCGCCGAGACCCTCCTGACCAGGTCGCACACAGCGCTCAGCCCGTCGCCCGATTGAACCTCGTCAGCCGGCTGGAAGGCGGCAGCACCCGATCTGGGACTCCTATCCGGAAAACGTTCAGCGCGAAGCGATCTCGGCCCGGGAGGGCTGCATGTAATTTCTCCGCCGTGGCCGGAGCATCGATGAGTTGGCTGAGCGGGTGGGCTGACAGCCCGTGGCGGCCGGCGGCGAGCCAGACGCGCAACAGCGCGCGCCCCGACTCCGCGACGTGCACGGGGTCGGCCGCTGCGTCCCGGGTCGTATGCAGCGCCACCACCGTCCCGAGACCGTCGATGCCTCCCGCAGCTGCGAGCAACGCCGGGCCGCCGAGGCGGCGCAGGATGGCCCAGCCCTTGGGGGAGAGGGCTGTTCGGAGCGCACGGGCCTGGAGGGCGGTCATCGCGAGGGCCTCGTAGCTGAGCCCGTCCCGGCGGTGTGCCGGGTGGTTCCGGTCTAGCCGTAGCCAGCCCCGCAGCTCGGCCACCTGGGCGGGCGAGGAGTAGCTCCACCGATCCGACGCGGGCAAGAGCACCTCGACCAGTGGTGCCGGGACCAACGCGAGGCCGAGCCCGGTGGAGGCGAGACGGGCGGCGACCGCGATGTCGTCCACAGTGGACTCGGCGACGGGAGTCGCGGCATACGGCCCCCGAGCCGTCCGTCGGCGCAGCAGCTCGTCGGTCGAGAACTGTTGCCCAGCAAAGGAATCTTCGGACGCCGATCCTGGGCCACCGTCGGTCAGCACGGCGGCGCGGTGGTGGTGGGCGTCGATCTGCCAGTCCACGTCGAGCTGCCGGCCGGCGCCGGCCTCGGTGACGGCGATCGCCTCGACGAGCGCGCCCAGGGAGAGCCACAGGTCGCGGCGGGTCGGATCGGCGACCACGAGTTCGCGGTCCGGGTCCCACGACAGCACGAGGCGATCGGCGTCGGGGGTCAGCACCCACGGCTGGGTGTTGTGAGCGCTTGGCGCCCGCTGCCAGACAGCTCGTGCCGCCAGGACCTCCTCGACCCAGCTCACCGGATCTCCTTGCGATAGAACGTCGTCTCGTGCAACGGCCGGCCGCCCATGCGTTCGTACTGCGCAGCCGAGCCCGCGTTGGCGTCCTCGACGAAGGTGCTGCGCAGGCGGCGATAGTCGCCCGCCTGCAGACCGCGGAGCAGTTCGCGGGAGAGCAGCGTCAGGTACCCCTTCCCCTGGGCGTCCGGGTGGGTGCCCTTGATGATGAGAATGGCATCGGTGCGATAGCGCCGGCGGGTGGCTACGAGGGCAAGCTGGTCGCGCATCCCGAGGCGGCCACCGCGGGCCATGACGAATTCGCTGATGTCGGGGACGGCGAGCACGAATGCCACCGGTTCGTCGTGCTTGAACAACTGGAGGAAGAGCGCCTCGTCGAGGAGGACTTCGAGCCCGTCGGTCTGGGCCGCGAGGTCAGAGACGGAGATCTGGGTGTAGTAGGGCAGCACGGCGAAGGCGGTGTTGAGCACCGCCCGCATCGACTCCAGGTCGCGACCGAGCCGCCAGCGGGAGGCGCGCCGCACGTTCAGCCCCTCCGCCGCCAGCCGGGCGTCGTCGAAGCGGAACGTGGTAGCCGGGTCCAGGTTGTCGAAGTTCTCGCAGATCCACGTCGCGCCCGCGAAGATCCTGGTGCACCCGAGGGATTCGTATGCGGTGGGGTAGTAGTCGGGATTCCACGGCGAGTCCATGAACCCGCGCTCACCGAAGCCGGAGGTGATCACGCCGCCGGTCTGGTTGGGCAGCAGGGCGACGGGCCCGACCAGGCAGGTGCGGGCCGCCGCGCGGGCCTCCCGTTCGACGGTGCCCAGCAGGGCGGCCAACACCTCGGCGTCGGCGAACTCGCACAGGCCGAACAACTGCGCCTCGGCACCGATCTTGTCGTCGAAAAGGTGGTTGTGGTGCAAGCAGATCCGGCCGACAGCAGCACCTTCGCGGCGGGCGAGGAAGAAGCCGACGGGCCCGTGCTCCGCTTGCGGGAAGTGGCCCGTCCACCAGGCGTGCAGCACCGGCTGGAGCAGCGGCACGTGCCGACCGTGGCCGTGCAGGCGCACCGGCAGGTCGGCGAACTCCTGGAACTGCGCCGCGGTGACGACCCGTTCGATCGCGATCTGCGTCATGCTCGCGATGGTCAGCGGATCTCGCTGGCCGGGTCGTCGACAGGTTTGGGACCGGTGTCGCCCGGCAGCGGGGTGTACTCCTCGATGTGCGCCATGCTCGTGTCCTCGGCGCGCCAGATGCCGTTGGTGTAGCCGTGGGGCTCGGCGCGATAGAGGCGGATGAACCCGGCGGTCGCCTGGTCGTCCGTGCCGTCCGCAACCCATCGCATCAGCTGCCGGTGCTCGGGGGAGCGGGCGATCGTCAACAGGTCTTCCATGGTGTCGAAGTAGGCGATCGTCCCGAGCGTGTAAGGCGGCTCCCAATACACCTTGTGCCAGCAATAGCCGGGCATCGCCTTCATCCGCTTGACGAACGTGCGCCAGCGCATCGAGAGGATGGCCCACTCCTTGAGGGAGTTGTAGCGCGTGGACCCGATGAACATCGCCTCCGCCTGGGCGCGCCGCGGCGCCTTCGAGAAGTCGGTGGTCCTCATGACGCCGCCTCCGCCTGCGCCGGGTCCGCCGGCTGGTCCTTGCGGATGTAGACCTTCTTGATCTTGCTCTGACCGCCCTCGAACGGTCCGGTCTCGAAGTCGTGGACGCGTACGGCGATCTGCGTCGAAGACGGATCCTCCTCGACCGACTGCCGGAAGTCGCGCGAGACCTTCATCAGGTGTTCGACGATGCCCGTCTCGCAGGCCTTCCCGAGTTCGGCTTTGCTGCCGTCGTCGAGATGCACTCCTTCGCGCGTGGCGATATTGACGACCGGGCGCGCATCGAGATCCGTCGTCTCCTCCAGCGTCAGCATGAACGCCTCGATCTCGTTGGCACGCGGATTGCCTTCGTAGAGACCGTATTCGACGTCCTGCGGATAGATGTTGGCGCCCATGAAGCTCACGGTGGAGTCGGCGCGTCCATACAGAAGAAGGATGGGCAGCTTCATCCGGTCGATGCTCTGGGCCTCCCGGAAGCCGGATTCCAGGTCGGGGCGCATGGCGATGAGGGCCTCCAGCCCCGGGAAGGTCAACAGCTTGGCCTCGTCACCGATGTTGTATCGCAGCTTCGGCGACAGGACGGTCGTGCTGTTGAGCGTGCAGAGCAGTTCGTCCTTGTCGTTGGTCTCGAGATAGGTCTCGAGGGGGTTGTACTGGAAGATCATCGGGATCCGCGATTCCCCTTCTCCCAGAAGGGCTTCCTTGAACGCCTCGTCCCTGACGATCTGATCGCGCAGCCACACCGTCAGCCGCGATTCGCCGCCGATGCCGATCGTCAGGTCGGACGCGCCGTAGCCGGACAGCACCCGGATGAAGCGTTCCTCGCAGTAGTCGCGCAGGGCCTCGGTCATGCCTTCGCCGCCGACCATCCCGTAGAGCTTGTAGCTGTCCCAGTCGAATCCGACGGAGTCGAGTTTGTCGCGCAGGTCCTTCACGAACGGCGGGTATGCCGTGACGAGATAGTTGTAGGTCGGCCCGAAGTGGGTGATGGTGTCGACGATCTTGTCCAGATCGGGCCCGGTGTTCTTGACCATCGCGATCTTCGCCATGGCGATGCCGGTGTTGGTGCCGGTCGCCCAGGCGCCCATCGAGTACGCGTTGATGACGAACAGCCGTCGCCGCGGGTAGACCTGCGTGGTGAAGCCGGCGACATTGCGGTGGATGGTGTCGAGTTCCCGCTTGCCCCGCACCCAGTTGAAAGGCGTGCCGGAGGAGCCGGAGGACTCGTCGACGACGGTGCCGACGCGGTCGAGGTGGCCGTCCCAGCAGCGCGCCTCCTCGGTGAACTTCTTGACATAGCCGTCCTTGTCGGTCGGCGGGTAGCTCGTCAGGTCGAACCACTTGAACTGAAAATCGTTGTGCCGCAAATGTTCCTTGTATGCCGGGACGTCCAGATACGCGAATTGGCAGGTCATCCAGGCATGCAGTCGCGCGAGCTTCTCCATCTGCGGGTGGTAGTTCCGCGCCGTCCAGCGCCACACCGCCGGGTGCACCTTGTAGAGGCCGTAGACCCCCGTCAGCGCCCGCGCCGAGCCCTTGAGCAGTCCCCGCCGCACCAGGCCTGCTCCGGTCGACTCCCATATCCGCCGGCCCAATCCGGCGTTCCGGCCGGCCCGGTCACCAGCCGTCTCGATCGCGTCTCCCCGCATCGCCTGCATCCCCTGCGCCATGCCCTGGAACTCTAGTGAGCCGCCACCCGGGCGCGAGTGAGTAACTTGCCCCATCTTTTCCCCCTCTGGTCGTGTGGCATCGGGCTGCGGCGGATCCGCTCCGTGCGGAGCCGTTCCAGCGCATCGACCAGCTCCTGCCCGATCAGCTGTATGCCCTGCGCGATCAGCGCCTCGGCGCTGTGGGCCGTGTCCTGGGCGTGCAGGATGTGCGTGCGCAGCGCAACCGCGGACTCTCCCGTTTCCTCGTCGCAGAGTGCACGCAGCACGCCCGGGTCGGGAAGGTCGATCACGCTCGAGAGCCCGGCGTCGGCCCAGCCGCGAGCCGTCCCGAGGGCCAGCCGGGCGTCAGCAAGGGCCTGCCTCGCCGTGCGGCCCGCCGCCTCGGCCCGCTCCAGCGCAACCAAAGTGCCGTCCAGGCGCGTCGCGCCGGAACCGGCGCGGTCGGGTGTCAACGTCATGGCCGTGCGACGCGTGCAGATCCGGTGCCGGTTCCCTGACCTGCGGGCGCGGACGGCATACCGCCGATCCTGGTGAGGGATAATCGTGCCCCGTGAGCGTCTCTCTCGGCCTGCCCGCGATGCCCCCGCCCGTCCTGGCTGCGCGCCGGCCGACCCGCAAGATCAAGGTCGGCAAGGTCGATGTCGGCGGCGACGCCCCGATCTCGGTCCAGTCGATGACGACCACCCTGACGGCCGACGTCAACGCGACCCTGCAGCAGATCGCCGAACTGACCGCCGCCGGGTGCGACATCGTGCGGGTCGCCTGCCCGAGCCAGGACGACGCGGACGCGCTGCCCGCCATCGCGCGCAAGAGCCAGATCCCCGTCATCGCCGACATCCACTTCCAGCCGAAGTACGTCTTCGCCGCCATCGACGCCGGCTGCGCCGCCGTGCGCGTCAACCCGGGCAATATCCGCCAGTTCGACGACCAGGTCGGCGAGATCGCCAAGCGCGCCAAGGAGGCCGGGGTCTCGCTGCGCATCGGCGTCAACGCCGGCTCCCTCGACAAGCGGCTGCTCGCGAAATATGGCAAGGCGACCCCGGAGGCGCTCGTCGAGTCGGCCGTGTGGGAGGCCAGCCTGTTCGAGGAGCACGACTTCCACGACTTCAAGATCTCCGTCAAGCACAACGACCCCGTCGTCATGGTGCGCGCCTACGAAATGCTCAGCGAACGCGGCGACTGGCCGCTGCACCTCGGCGTGACGGAGGCCGGCCCGGCGTTCCAGGGCACCATCAAGTCGGCGGCCGCCTTCGGGGCGCTGCTCTCGCGCGGCATCGGCGACACCATCCGGGTCTCGCTGTCGGCGCCGCCGGTCGAGGAGGTCAAGGTCGGCATCCAGATCCTGCAGAGCCTCAACCTCAAGCCGCGCAAACTGGAGATCGTCTCGTGCCCGTCGTGTGGGCGGGCCCAGGTCGATGTCTACAAGCTGGCCGAGGAGGTCACCGCCGGACTCGAGGGTATGACCGTGCCCCTGCGCGTCGCCGTGATGGGGTGCGTCGTCAACGGGCCGGGGGAAGCGCGCGAAGCCGACCTGGGCGTCGCCTCGGGCAACGGCAAGGGGCAGATCTTCGTCAAGGGCGAGGTCATCAAGACCGTCCCCGAGTCGAAGATCGTCGAGACGCTGATCGAGGAGGCCATGCGCCTGGCCGAGGAGATGGGCGAGCCCGTCGACGACCTGTCGGGCGCCCCGACGGTCACCGTCGGCTGAATCGTCACCATCGCAATCCGTGACTAGACCTGCCGGACAGGGCAGGCTAGGGGACGTGCTGCGCACCCGGACACCGACGCGGGTCCTCACGCCGTCCGACCTGGATGCCGCGTTGGGGCTGTGCGCACGCAACCCTGCCGACAATGTCTTCGTCGCCGCCCGCCTGCTCGAGGCCGGGATGGCCGGTCCGGGGCAGAGCGTGGTCGGGTATGAGGAGGACGGGCAACTGCAGTCGCTGTGCTTCGCCGGTGCCAATGTCGTGCCCGTCGAGACGACGGCATACACCCGCGGGCCGATCGCCGACCGGGTGCGCAAATGGAACCGGCGGGCCGCGTCCTTCCTCGGGCCCGCCGAACAGGTGCTGGGCATGTGGGAGCTGCTCGAGTCCGGCTGGCCGAATGTCCGCGCCGTCCGGTCGAATCAGCCGCATCTGGCGACCCGGACCCCACCGTCGCGATTGGGCGTCGTCGGAGACGAGCGCGTGCGGCGCGCGCGGCCCGGTGAGGTCGATCTCGTGCTGCCCGCGGCCGAACACATGTTCACGCATGAGATCGGCTACCCGCCCTATCGCGGCAGCTCACGCGGCTACCGGTCGCTGTTGCAGCGCCTCCTGGATCAGGGGCACACCTACGTCATCGTCGAGAACGGCCGGGTGATCTTCAAGGCCGACCTCGGCTCGGTCGCGCTGGACTGCGCTCAGATCCAGGGCGTCTGGGTCTCTCCGGAACTGCGCGGTCACGGCCTCGGGACCAGCGCCATGGCGGCCGTCGTCGAGCACGTCCTCGCCGACGTCGCCCCGTTGGCGACGCTCTATGTCAACGACTTCAACACCGCCGCCCGAACGACCTATGAACGCATCGGGATGACGCAGATCGGCACCTTCGCCACGGTCCTGATGTGACGATCTGATGTGACGATCTGATGTGACGATCTGATGTGACGGTCCTGAAGTGACGGTCCTGAAGTGACGCTGCTCCGTGCCGGTGACCGGTCGGGAAGCCTGCTCACCTCCGGTATCATGGATTGTTTGCCCGGCGCATCCATCCGGCGTCTCGCGGCCTGAAAGAACGGAACACCATGCCCCACCTCGTCCGAGCCCTCGAGACGGCGCACTCATGACCACCCCCAAGAAGAAACCCCGCTGGAGCGCCGCTCAGAAGGCCGCCGCCAAGAAGAAGGACGCCGGCAAGGGCAAGCGCGGTGCCGACGACGCGCCACGCGCGAAGAAGCCGCGCTGGGTCGACGGCAAGCCCGCGCGGCCGGAGTCATCCGACAAGGGCAAGCGCCGCCGCGACGATTCGTATGCCGCGCACTCAGATCCGCGCGATCGCCGCCCCTCTCGCGACGACCGCCGTGATGACCGCGGCTCGCGTCCCTACGGCAGGGACGAGCGCCGTGATGACCGCGGGTCGCGTCCCTACGGCCGGGACGAGCGCCGTGATGATCGCGGGTCGCGTCCCTACGGCAGGGACGAGCGGGGCCGAAACGACCGGGCACCGTTCCGCGACGACCGCGGATCACGTCCCTACGGCCGGGACGAGCGCCGTGATGACCGCGGATCGCGTCCCTACGCCCGGGACGAGCGGGGCCGAAACGACCGGGCACCGTTCCGCGACGACCGCGGATCGCGTCCCTACGGCCGGGACGAGCGAGGCCGAAACGACCGGGAGGACCGCGGTGCCCGCGCCTTCCGTGATGATCGGGGGAACCGGGGCTATCGGCGGGACCGGGACGACCGTCCGTTCCGGGAGGAACGCGACCGTCGCCCGTATGGTGAGGACCGCGATGGCTCCCGGGGCCCTGACGACCGGCGTCCGTTCCGGGAGGATGGCGAGCGCGGGTCGTACCGCGACGATCGCGGTGACTTCCGGGTTCGCGATGAGCGCCGCCCGTCCCGCGACGACCGGGCCTCTCGCGACGACCGGGCCTCCCGGGAGAACCGGTCTTCCCGCGACGACCGGGGCGGCGAACGGTTCGGAGTCCGGCCGTGGGAACGCGACGAGCGCCCCACTCGCCGGCCGGCAGGGCGTGGGGGGGAGGCGGCGCGGCATACCCCCCGCCCGGTGCGGGAGGAGCGGGCGCGGTCGCGCGGCATACCCGACACCACGCCACCACCAGTGCCGGCGTCGGTCGACCACGAGGACGGTGGGCCGACGTTCGCCGACCTCGGGCTTCCCGAGGCGATCGTGACGGCGCTGGCGAGCCGCGGGATTCGCCGGCCGTTCCCCATCCAGGCGGCCACGATTCCCGACGCGCTCGCGGCCAAGGATCTGCTCGGTCGCGGACAGACCGGCTCGGGCAAGACGATGGCCTTCGGGCTGCCGACGATTGCGCGTTTGAGCGGTCAGCGTGCCACCCCGAACCGCCCGCGGGCGCTGGTGCTGGTGCCGACTCGTGAACTGGCACTTCAGGTTTCGGACGCTCTCGAGCCGATCTCGCGGGCCGTCGGCGTCAGCCAGAAGGTCGTCGCGGGCGGCATGCCCTACCCGCCGCAACTCACGGCGCTGGACCGGGGAGTCGACCTGATCGTCGCCACGCCGGGCCGGTTGCAGGATCTGATCGAGCGCGGTGCCGCGCTGCTCGACGACGTCGAGATCGTCATCCTCGACGAGGCCGATCACATGGCCGATCTCGGCTTCCTGCCCGAGGTCACCGAGATCATGGACCTGATCCCCGAGGGTGGTCAGCGGCTGCTCTTCTCGGCGACCCTGGACCGCGGGATCGACGAACTCGCGCAGAAGTATCTCGTCGACCCGGTGACGCACTCGACCGACGATCCGACCGCGGCCGTGAGCACCATGGAGCACCGGGTGCTGCTCATCGAGCCGTCGATGAAGAAGACGCTCACCGCCCAGATCAGCGGCCGGCCGGGCAAGACGCTCGTCTTCGTGCGCACCCAGCTGGGCGCGGATCGCGTTGCGCGACAACTGCGCGAAAGCGGCATCATGGCCGGCCCGATCCACGGCGGCCTCAATCAGTCGATGCGCAACAAGGTCCTCGAAGCGTTCAAGGACGGCCGCCTCCAGGTGCTCGTCGCCACCGATGTCGCCGCCCGCGGCATCCACGTCGACGACGTCAGCCAGGTCGTGCAGGTCGACCCGCCCGCCGACCACAAGACCTATGTCCACCGCGCCGGCCGCACCGCCCGCGCCGGCTCGACCGGGGCCGTCGTCACCCTCGCCCTGCCGCATCAGCGCAAGGCGATGGAGAAGATCATCGAGGAGGTCGCTTTGTCGATCGCCCCCGAGCGCCTCGACAACGCCGGCGCCGCCGCCGAGGGCGTCGAGCCGAGCGAGCGGCCGGTCCCGGACGAGGTATGGCAGTCGATCATCGCCCCGCGCCCGATGAGGGGCCGCCGTGGCCCGGGTCGGCCCCGCCCCGACGGCGCGCCGCGCCGCGCTCGGCCGGCATACGGCAGCCGCAGCCGCTGACCCCGCCCGAGACGACCGGAAGAGTGCTCCCCAAGCCCGGCAGGGCGGGGGCGATTCAGGTGTCGGCTAACAGGAGTTGGACGCTGTCGAGATAGGTATCCGCCAGATCCCGGCCCAGCACTGAGCGGTGCACGAGATATCCCTGCGCCAGGCCGATGAAGGCCGGCGCCAGCTTGCGCGCACGGGCCAGGGCCGCGCGCCGCGAATGCCCTTGCGAGACAAGCCAGGCCGCCAAGTATTCGGTGAAGACCGAGCGCATGGTGGAGAAGGCCTGCTGCGCGATGGGGCGCAGTTCGCCCGACGGACCCGCGGCGCCCCAGATCTGCAGGACGATTCCGCTGTCGAGGACGTCCTGAGGCATCGTGTCGAAAAGGGTGCGCAGCAGGGCGCTCGGGGTGGGGATCTGCTCCGCCACCGCCGAGTCGGCGACGATGTCGACGCGGCTGGCGATCACGCCCCGCGCGACCTCGGCGGTCAGCTCGGCCTTGTTGGTGAAGTGGCCGTAGATCGCCCCGGCGGACATCCCCGACGCGCTGACGATGTCCGCCATCGACGTCGTGGCGAGCCCCTTGTCCATGAACTCGCTCAGGGCGGCATCGCGAATCCGGTCGCGGACGGCCAGGCGGCGGGCTTCGGTGACCTTCGGCATACCCTCATCATAAAAAACGAACGTTCTGTTTGCAATTCTGGACGCGGAGTGGCAAAGTACAAAACGAACGATCATTCTCCAATGAGAACCAGGAGATGCCAGTCATGGCCCACCCCGCTCCCACCGCCGAATCGACCCACTCCGCGCCGTCGACCCACACCGCGCAATCGACCTGGCCGACAACGCTCCGCACTGTGCTCGGAGCGTCCACCGTCGTCCTCCTCGTGCTGCTCGCGTTCGTCTGGCCGAGCTACCTGAGCAAGGTCAAGGACCTGCCGCTCGTCGTCGCCGGCCCGCCGGCCGCGCTGACCCAGATCCAGGCCGGGCTCGGCAAGTCCGGTGCCTTCGATATCACCACGGTCGCCGACCGCGCCGCCGCCGAGAGCGCCATCAAGCAGCGCGATGCCTATGGCGCCGTGGTCGCCTCGCCCTCCGGGGTCGAGTTCCTCACCGCGAGCGCCGCCAGCACCGTCGTCAGCCAGGCGCTGAACCAGGCTGCCGCCGGGATCACGGCCCAGGCCGCCGCGGCAGGGCAGCAGCCGCCCAAGGTCACCGTCACCGATGTCGCCCCGCTCAGCCCCGACGACCCTCGTGGCGCGGGCTTCGGCGTCGCCGGCCTGCCGCTGGCCATGGGAGGCATGCTCGGCGGCGTCCTGATCTCCCTGCTCGTCGCCGGACACCGCCGTCGCCTCGCCGCGGTGACCGGGTATGCCGTGCTCGCCGGCCTCCTGCTCGCCGCGGTCCTCGGGCCCTGGCTCGGCATCCTCGTCGGCAGCTTCGTGATGGAGTGGGCGATCATCAGCGCCGCCCTCTTCGCCACCGGCGCCTTCATCGTCGGCATGAACGGCCTGATCGGCCGCGCCGGCATCGCCCTCGGCGCCATCGTCACCCTCTTCATCGGCAACCCGCTCTCCTCGCTGACCATCCCCAAGGAGATGCTGCCCTGGCACTGGGGCGAGATCGGACAGTTCTTCGTCCCCGGCGCCGCCGGCACCCTGCTGCGGCTGGAGTCCTACTTCCCCGACGCCTCGACCTTGCGCCCCTGGCTCGTCCTGGCCGCCTGGGCGCTCGTCGGCGTCGTCACCTTGTGGTTCGGCCGGCACGCCGACGAGGAAGTCCTCCACATCGACCGGGCCACCGAGCCCGAGACCGCCCCGGCCTTGGCAAGCTAGGGGTATGCCGCCCGCCTTCACCCCGACCCGCGCCGAGCGTGCGCAGAAACGCGCCTTCGAGGCGATGCTCGCCGTCCCGGACCGGCTCCGCCGCCGCCTCGACCTGCACCCGCATGTCGTCGATGGGGCCCGGCTCGACCCGGACACCCACGTCGGGCTGGCGATCATGACGAAGCTCGGCGAGCCGGAGCTGGACCAGTTGCCCGTGCCGGAGGCGCGGCGGCAGCTCGCGCTCGACTCGTGGATGTTCGCCGGCAAGCCGGCTCGGGTGGCGACGGCCGCGGACCTGAGCATCCCCGGGCCGGCGGGCGGCATACCGGCCCGGCTCTATCGCCCCCACCCACCCGCGGGCAGCCCGCCAGGCCTGAAACCCCTTGGGCTGCTTGTCTATTTCCACGGCGGCGGATGGGTGCTCGGCGATGTCGACACCCACGACCCGACCTGCCGGCTGCTGTGCGGGCTGGGACACGTCGCCGTCCTCAACGTCGGCTACCGGCTCGCCCCGGAGCACCGCTTCCCGGCTGCGGTGGACGACGCGGTGGCGGCCTTCCGATGGGCGCACGAGCACGCCGAGCAGCTCGGCCTGGACCCGGAGCGGATCGCCGTCGGCGGCGACAGCGCCGGCGGCAACCTGGCCGCGGTCGTCGCCCAGGTGACCCACCGCGAGGGCGGGCCCACCCCGGCATACCAACTGCTCGGGGTCCCGGTCACCCAGCTGGGCGCGACCACTCGCTCGCGCGAACTCTTCGGCGAGGGCTACTTCCTCACCAAGGCGAACATGGACTGGTATGAGGCGAACTACCTCGGCCCCGACGGTGACCCGAGCGATGTGCGCGCCTCGCCGCTGCTCGCCCACGACCTGGCCGGGTTGCCGCCGGCCTATGTCGCCGTCGCCGGTTTCGACCCGCTGCGCGACGAAGGCATCGCCTATGCCGAGAAGATGCGCGCCGCCGGGGTCGATGTCACCGTGCGGGTCCACGAGGACGCCGTGCATCCGATGCTGACGATGCCGGCCGCCCCGCTCGGGCAGCGGGTGCTCGCCGAGACCGCCGGCGCCCTGAAAACGGCGCTCGGCTGAGCCGCCCGGCCACGTATCCTGTGGGCGTTGTCCTCAACCCCTTCAGGAGTTACCCCGTGGCCATGCGCATGTCGTCCCTGTTCCTTCGCACCCTGCGAGAGAACCCGGCGGACGCAGAGGTCCCGAGCCACCAGCTCCTGGTCCGCGCCGGTTATATCCGCCGCGTCAGCCCCGGCATCTACACCTGGTTGCCCTTGGGTCTGAAGGTCCTCAAGCGGGTCGAGCAGATCGTCCGCGAGGAGATGGACGAGATCGGCTCCCAGGAGTTGCTCTTCCCCGCCCTGCTGCCGCGCGAGCCCTACGAGGCGACCGGACGGTGGAGCGAATACGGTGCCAATCTCTTCCGGCTCAAGGACCGCCGCGAGGGCGACTACCTCCTCGGCCCGACCCACGAGGAGATGTTCACCCTGCTGGTCAAGGACATGTTCTCCTCCTACAAGGATCTTCCGCTCGCGCTCTACCAGATCCAGACCAAGTACCGCGACGAAGCCCGGCCCCGCGCCGGCATCCTGCGCGGGCGCGAATTCGTCATGAAGGACTCCTATTCCTTCGACATCGACGAGGCCGGGCTCGACAAGAGCTACGACCTGCACCGCAGCGCCTACGTCAAGATCTTCGACCGGCTCGGCTTCCACTACGTCATCGTCCAGGCGATGGCCGGCGCCATGGGCGGGTCGAAGTCGGAGGAGTTCCTCGCCACCGCCGAGAACGGTGAGGACACCTATGTGCGCTGCGACAACTGCGGGTATGCCGCGAACGTCGAGGCCGTGCAGGTCACCGCGCCGCCGGCGCAGCCGTATGACGCGCTGCCGGCTTCCCACGTCGAGGACACCCCCGACACGCCGACCATCGAAACCCTTGTCGCACACCTGAATTCAGCTTTCCCCAAGGCCGACCGGGAGTGGACGGCGGCCGACACGCTCAAGAACGTCGTCGTCATGCTCGTGCACCCCGACGGGACCCGCGAGCCGCTCGCCATCGGCGTGCCGGGCGACCGGGAGGTCGACGAGAAGCGGCTCGGTGCGCAGGTCGAACCCGCGACGGTGACGGCGTTCGAGGAGAAGGACTTCGCGGCATACCCGACGCTGGCCAAGGGCTACATCGGCCCGGGTGCGTTGGGGGAGAAGGGAACCAGCGGTATCCGCTACCTGCTCGACCCGCGTGTCGTCGAGGGCACTGCCTGGGTGACCGGCGCTGACCAGCCCGGTCATCACGTCCTGGATCTCGTTGCGGGACGTGACTTTTCGGCCGACGGCACGATCGAGGCCGCCGAGGTCCGTCCCGGTGATGCCTGCCCCAGCTGCGGGTCGCCGCTGCTGTCGGCGCGAGGCATCGAGATGGGCCACATCTTCCAGCTCGGCACGAAGTATGCCGAGGCGCTGGACCTGAAGGTGCTCGACGAGTTCGGCAAGCTGCAGACGGTGATCATGGGCAGCTACGGCATCGGCGTCTCCCGCGCCGTCGCGGCGATCGCCGAGGGCAACCACGACGAGTTCGGGTTGGTGTGGCCCCGGCATATCAGCCCGGCCGATGTGCACATCGTCGCCGCCGGGAAGGACGACAGCATCCTGACCTACGGCGAGGAGCTGACCCGCGCGCTGGAGGCCGGGGGCCTCGAGGTCCTCTTCGACGACCGCCGGCAGGCCAGCCCGGGCGTGAAGTTCAAGGACGCGGAGTTGATCGGCATCCCGACGATCGTCGTCGTCGGCAAGGGCCTCGCGGACGGGACCATCGAGATCAAAGACCGGCGCTCCGGGGAGCGGCGCACCGTCCCGGTCGCCGACGCGATCGCGGAGATCACCCGAGAAGTCACTGCAGCCTGACTGACGATGAGCGACACGGCCGGCTGGTGGGAGAAGCACGCCTTCCCCAGCGCCGTCGACCTCGTGCTCTGCGACCGGCTCGTCGGTGAATGGCGGCGCGGACTGACAGCGGGGGCGCATGGGGTCGTGCTCGATCTCGGCTTCGGATCGGGGCCGAACCTGCCGCACTACCCGGTGGCGGTCGAGCAGGTGTATGCCGTCGATCCCTCGGACGAGGGTTGGCAACGGGCCGGCGCAGCCATCGCCGACTTCGGCCGGCCGGTGACTCGGATCGGCACCGACGCCGCCGCGATCTCGCTGCCCGACAACAGCGTTGACGTCGTCGTCGCCGCCTGGAGCCTGTGCTCCATCCCGGACGTCGAGGCGGCGTTGACGCACGCGCGCCGGGTGCTGCGGCCGGGCGGCACCCTGCGCCTCGTCGAACACGGTCTCTCGCCGCGGCCGTGGCTCGCTGCGGCGCAGCGGGCCATGCAGCCCGCCTGGGGGCGGCTCGCATCGGGCTGTCACGTGGATCGGGACATCGAGAGACTCGTGGCGGCCGCCGGGTTCGACACCTCCGGGCTCACCGCGCAGACCGCGTTCGGCGTGCCGACCCCGTGGACCTGGTTCGTCGCGGGCTCGGCCACCACCAGCCCGTGAGTCGGTGCGGTCTCGGACGTAAGGACTCCGTAACCCGCGCGCGGTGCTCGAGCGCCGGTGCCGGCCCTAGCGTGGGCACGTGCCCGGGATCGGCCCGGGCGAGACGGGAGTTGACACCATGCGTCGGTCACTGGTCGCCGGCCTCATGATGGTCACGAGTGCCGCCCTCGCCGGACCGGCGGCCGGGGCTTCGGACCCGGTGCCACCCCGGACGTCTTCACCCCGGACGGCTGCGCCCGACACGACGACTCCGGCGGCCGCCGTCCTGACCCCGACCGTCCTGCCAGGACTGGGCGGGTCCTCTGCCTCCGCTGCCGCCGTCAACGACTCCGGCGTCGTGGCCGGCACCGCCTTGGCCACGGACGGGCGCTACTACGCGGTGCAGTGGACGGGCGGGCGGATCACCCGGCTTCCTGCCCTGGGCGGCTCCGAGTGCCAGGCCAGGGATATCGACAACTCCGGGCGCATCGTCGGCGGCTGCATGACCGCGGCCGGGACGTTCAAGCCGGTCATGTGGGAAGGCGGGCGCCTGACGCGGATCCCCGCGCCCGGCGATTTCGGCATGGCCGTCGCCACCTCCAAAGCGGGAATCGTCGGGACCTACAACGTCCCCGGCGACGACCCCTTCCAGACCCGCCGAGCCTTCCGGTGGAGGCCCGGCCAAGCAAGCGCTCGCACCATCACGGCCCCGATCGGGGCCAGCGCCGAAGGCATCAACGACTCCGGCCGCGTGGTCGGCACGATGCGCTGGTTGTGGGCGGACCCGAGCCCACTGGGGCAGTACCGGGCATGGACCTGGTCGGCCGGAACGCAAACCCAGCTCGGCACCCTGGGCGGCGGCACCACGCCAAACGACATCAACAACGCGGGCCAGGTCGTGGGGACCTCGATCGCGACCGGGAGCCGCATCGTCCCCTTCATCTGGTCCTCGGGCCGCCTCCGAGCTCTTCCCACCGGTGGCCGCAACTCCCTTACCGCCCAAGCCCTCAACGACGGCGGGGTCATCGTCGGCACGGACGGCAGTCAGGAGCGCGCCATCCGTTGGGCGTCACCGAGCAGCCCGGTGACCTACCTGCCGCAGCCGTCGGGCACGATGTTGAGCCAAGGCCAGGATGTCAACAGAGCCGGGACCGTGGTCGGCATGGCCGGCAGCTACGACGGCTCGGCGTTCCGCTTTGTCGCCGTCGTGTGGAAGTAGCCTCGGAACGCCTTAGCCGGGAGTCTGCTGGTGACGCGGGCGCTCGAAGAACAGAGCGGCCGCAAAGCCGAGGAGCACCACCGCCGCCGGCAGCAGCATCGACTCCGCCAGCGCCTGTGCGAACGGCTCCTTCACCGCTTCCGGCATGGCCACAGCGCCACTCTCGGCCATCGCGGAGGCCCCACCCGGCATACCGGGAAGCAGCGCGGCGATGCGAGCTTCCATGAGAACGGCGATCGCGGCGCTGCCCAGTACGGCGCCGATCTGGCGGGTCGTGTTGTAGACCCCGGCACCGGCCCCCGCCAGGTGCGGCGGCAGGTTGCGGTTCGCGGACGTCGCGAGCGGACCCCAGACGAAGGAGTTGGCGACGCCGAGGACCAGGGCGACGAGCAGGATCGACCATGTCGACGAGCCCGGCGTCATCACCCGCGACAGGGCGAAGGTGACAGCCGCAAGCGTGAGCAGCCCGAAGCCCGCCAGCAGGCGAGGGTGCATCCGGTCGGTCAGCTTGCCGGCGATGGGAGCAAGGACGATCGACATCACCGCCTGCGGCGCCAGGAGCAGTGCGGCACGGGTCGGGGAGAGGCCGCGCACTGCCTGGGCATAGATCATGAACGGGAACATCATCGCGGTGATCGCGAAGCCCACGGTCGAGATGGCGACATTGGAGACCGAGAAATTGCGGTCGCGGAACAGGCCGAGCGGCACGAGGGGTTCGCGCCGGATCCGGCTCTGCCACCAGACGAACAGCCCGAGGAGCACGGCGCCGACCACGAGTAGCAGGGGCACCGAGATCACGCCGGTGATCTGCCCCCAGTCATAGGCGTGGCCCTCCTGGATGGCGAAGACGCCGCAGAAGAGCCCCACAGCGCTCAGAGCGACGCCGACCCAGTCGAAGCTGTGCGAGTGGGTCTCCAAACGGGGCACCAGGCGCCAGGCGAGCAGCCAGCCGATGATGCCGACGGGGACGTTGATGAAGAACATCCACTCCCAGCCGAGGCTGTCGAGCAGGACGCCTCCGAGGATCGGGCCGACGAGCGTGGCCACCCCGGCCGCCGCCCCCCACAACGCCATCGCGCTGCCGCGGCGCTCCGGCGGAAAGGTCCGGGTGATGACGGCCATCGTCTGCGGGGTCATGAGGGATGCCCCCAGGCCCTGGAACACCCGGGCCACGACGAGCATGCCGATGCTGTCGGACAGTTCCCCGCTCAGGCCGCACCACAGCGAGGCGAGGGTGAACAGCGTCAAGCCGGCGAGGTAGACCCGCTTGGGACCTAACCGGTCGCCGAGCCGGCCGGTGATCAGCAGCGGCACGGCATACGCCAGCAGGTAGGCACTGGTGACCCACAGCACCGCGGTGACATCGGTGTCGAAGGCGGCCATCAGGGCCGGGGTGCCGACGGCGACGATCGTCGAGTCGACGAGGATCATGAAGAAACCGACCACGAGCGCCCACAGGGCCGCCCACGGGTTGACAGGGACAGGGCCCGAGGGCGCGGGTGCAGTCACTCTGCCGAGGATACGACGCCAACCACCGCGTAGGATCCTGACTCCATGAGCCACGAGCGTTCGCAACCCGGGGTCGAGGCCGTCGTCTTCGACTGGGGCGGCACGCTGACTCCTTGGCACGCCGTCGACATCGGCGAGCAGTGGCGGGTTTTCGCGCGCGAGGTGCACGGCATACCCGTCGACTCACCGGAGGTGAGCGAGGCGGACCTGAGGGCGGCGCACGACCTCGCCGACCGGATCATCGCGGTGGAGGACGACGCGTGGGCCCGCGGACGCGCCGACCACACGAGCGCCCACCTCGATGCCATCCTCGAGGCCGCGGGCGTCGACCCGGAGCACGACCGGCACCTGCTGGCGCTCGCGGCCTACCGGCGCTTCTGGGAACCGCACACGATCACCGACCCGCAGGTGCGGCCGCTCTGGGAAGGGTTGCGAGAGAACGGGGTCAAGATAGGCGTCCTGTCCAACACGATCTGGACCCGGGACTACCACCGGGAGCTCTTCGCCCGGGACGGCGTCCTCGACCTGATCGACGCGGACGCCTATTCGTCCGAACTGCACGTGGTCAAACCGCACGCGGAGGCCTTCGCGGCCATCCTCCGGCAACTCGACGTGGAACCGGGCGCGGCGGTCTACGTCGGCGACCGGATCTACGAGGACGTCTGGGGGCCGCAGCAGATCGGGATGCGAGCCATCTGGATCCCGCACTCGGACCTGCCGCCCAGGCAACGCGTCGCCGTCGACGCCACTCCCGATGCGACCGTGCACGAACTGCGCGAGATCCTCGGCGTCGTCACCGGCTGGACGGTGTGAACGATCTCCCGCCCGAGGTGTGGCTCGGGCTGGCCGCGCTCGTGGCCGGCTGGATCGACGCCGTGGTCGGCGGCGGGGGACTCGTCCAGATCCCCGCCCTCCTGTTGGGCGTGCCTGGCGCCACCCCGGCCCAGGTGCTCGCGACCAACAAGCTCTCCTCCATCGCCGGGACCGTCTCGAGCACAGCGACCTACTGCCGCCGGGTCCGGCCCGACCTGCGCACGGCCGTGCCGATGGCGGCGGTGGCCCTCGTCGGCGCGATGGGCGGAGCCCTCATCGGCGTGCACATCCCGAAGTCCGCGTTCAACCCGATCGTCCTCGTGATGCTCGTCCTCGTCGGTGCCTACACCCTGCTCAAACCCGACCTGGGATCAGTGACGGCGTTGCGGCACATCGGGACTCGGCATACCGCCCTCGCGATGCTGACCGGCTTCGCCATCGGGGTGTATGACGGCGCTCTCGGCCCCGGCACCGGATCCTTCCTCGTCTTCACGCTCGTCGGGCTGCTCGGTTATGCCTTCCTGCCGGCCACGGCGAAGGCCAAGATCGTCAATCTGGCCACCAATATCGGCGCCCTTGTGGTCTTCATTCCCGGTGGCCACGTCATGTGGCGCACCGGGCTGATCATGGCCGCCTGCAATGTCATCGGGGGGTATGCCGGCGCCCGCACCGCGGTCGCGCGCGGCTCCGGATTCGTGCGGGCGGTGTTCATCCTCGTCGTCGGCGCGTTCATCATCCGGCTGGGCTGGCAGATCGCGGGTTGAGGGGAGACCGTGGACTGAGGGAAGAATCGTGGGCTGAGGAAGTCTGGGCGGGACCATGGAAGGTCCACAGGTTCGCCACAGGATCGGCCGGGACATTTCTTGTCATGACCGCGACAGCCGACCGCACCACTACCCTTTCCACGGATCCGCCCGTGCGCTGGGTCGGCTCCACCCCACCGACGGAGCGGCCGGCGGCGGCCGCGCCGCTGCGCCGCACCCGCACCTGGTGGCGCGACACCTCGGGCGCCGCGGTCTGGCTGCTGCTCCTGGGCGTGACCGCGCTGTGGATCCACGGCGGCGGACTGGCCGACGTCGGCAGCGTCGGGGGATTCCTGAGCAGCTTCGGACGCCTCACCGGGCTCATCGCCTCCGCCCTGCTGCTCGTGCAGGTCTTCCTGATGGCCCGAGTGCCGTGGTTCGAAAAGGCTTGGGGCCAGGACGAATTGGTCCGTTCCCATCGCCTGATCGGGTTCACCAGCTTCAACCTGATGCTCGCCCACATCCTGCTCATCACCCTCGGGTATGCCGCGGGGACATCCGAGGGGATCTGGGGCACCATCGTCGACTTCACCGTCAACTATCCCGGGATGCTCCTGGCGATCGCCGGCACCGCCTGCCTGGTCATGGTCGTCGTCACCTCGATCAAGAAGGCCCGCGCCAGACTGCGCTATGAGTCCTGGCACCTGATCCACCTCTATGGCTATCTCGGCGCGGGCCTGGCCCTGCCGCACCAGCTGTGGACCGGCCAGGAGTTCCTCGACTCGCGTGCGGCGACGGTGTTCTGGTGGACCTTGTATGCCGTGGTGGCCGCCGCCGTGCTGGCCTTCCGCGTCGCAATGCCCCTGTTTCGCTCGCGCCGCTCGGACCTTCGCGTCGTCGCGGTGACCGCCGAGGCCCCCGATGTCACCAGCGTGACGCTGCGTGGACGCGGCCTGAACCGACTGGGGGCGCAGGGCGGTCAGTTCTTCAACTGGCGCTTTCAGGACGGACCCGGCTGGACGCGGGCCAACCCCTACTCCCTCTCCGCGGCCCCGACCGACGACACCCTGCGCATCACCGTCAAGCATCTTGGTGCCGGGAGCGCCCGGCTGGCCGATCTCCAGGTCGGCACCAAGGCGCTGATCGAAGGGCCGTATGGCCGCTTGCACCCGGGAGTCCGCGGCAACCGCAAGGTGCTGCTCCTCGGTGCCGGCATCGGAATCACGCCGATGCGCGCCCTGCTGGAGTCGCTCCCGCAGTCGGCGGGTGATGTCACCATCGTCCACCGGGCCAGCTCCCGCGACGAACTCGTCCTCGGTGAGGAGATCGAAGCCCTGGCCGCCCACCGCGGCGCGCGCTACGTCGTCGTCGACGGGCACCGCATACCCGGTCGCGACTCGTGGCTCCCCGAGTCGGCCGCCCATCTGGGCGACGCCGAGGCCCTTCTCCAGATCGCCCCCGATATCGCCGACCACGACGTCTACATCTGCGGCTCGGGGCCGTGGATGGCCGCCGCCGAGGCGGCCGTGAAGGACGCGGGCGCCGCCCGCAAAGCCATCCACATCGAACACTTCGAGTACTGAGAGTCAGGCCCGTAATGCGCAAGATCACCCTCTGGCTGATGAGCACGCTCAGCGCGCTTGTCCTGCTGTTCAGCTATCCCACGTCCCGCAATGCGGCCGCCAGCAGCTCGGTCGCGGCCGCGGCTCCCACGACGACCGAAAGCGGCTCGGGCACAACGGATTCCACGGACAGTGCTACGTCGCAGTCACCGACCGGTAGCGCCACCACCGACGACACCTCGTCGGACGCGACCACGGAGAGCTCAACCCCCAGCAGCAGCTCCACGAGCAGTTCATCGTCGGATTCGTCCAGCTCCGATGCGGGCACCCAGACCTACGCCGGCGACGCCGTCAACACCCAATGGGGCCTGGTCCAGGTCCAGATCACCGTCGAGAACGGCAAGATCACCAAGTCCGAGGTGCTGCAGGTGCCGTGGAGCAACCACAAGGACCAGGAGATCAACTCCTACGCGGTGCCGATCCTCAACCAGGAGACGGTCGACGCGCAGAACTCGTCGATCGACATGGTCTCCGGCGCGACGGTCACCTCCGTCGGCTACATCCAGTCGCTGCAGTCCGCGATCGACCAGGCGCACCTGTCATGACGACCACCACCCTTCCCCTGCCGACCCGGCCCGGCCCGCGAGCCGCCCGCGCCGCCCAGCCTGCCCAGCCGATCCAGCGCCGAGCCTTCGTCGAATTCATCATGGGCATGCCGATCTCGTTGCACGTCAAGGCGATCGACACGTCCCGGACGGACATCGACCAGGCCGCCGGCAATGTCTTCGCCACCTTGCGCAAGGTCGACGAGGTCTTCAGCCTGTGGCGTGCAGACAGCGAGCTGCGCCGGCTGCAGGCCGGTGCCGTCCTCGCCGGCGAATGCCATCCCTGGCAGGCCGAGGTGCTCGAGCTCTGCCTCGGGGCCGAGGAGCGCACGGGCGGGCTCTTCACCGCCTGGCGCGCGGCGCCGGGCGAGGTCCCGGCATACGACCCCACCGGTGTGGTGAAGGGGTGGGCCATCGAGCAGGCGTCCGCGCTCTTGCGCCTGGTCCCCGGAATCTCGTTCTGCCTCAACGCCGGCGGCGACATGTTCGTCGGCTTCGGCGCCGGAATGCGGGGCGTCGCCCCCAGCTGGTCGATCGGGATCGAGGACCCGCACCAGGCCGGCCGGATCGCAGCGACGGTCGAGGTCGTCGAAGGGGCCGTGGCGACGTCCGGCACGGCTGCCCGAGGATCGCATATCGCCGATCCCCGCACGGGAGAGGTGGTTTCGCGTTCGGGGTCGACCACCGTGGTTGGTCCGGATCTCGTCTGGGCCGATGTGTGGGCGACGGCGGCCTTCGTCGACCCGGCCGCGGTGCGCGACCTGATGACCGAGCGCGCACCGGAGTCCTCGCTCACCGTGCTCTAGCGCTCACCATGCTCTAGGAGACTGCTGAACAAGGTGCCTGGCGGCGGGTGGATCGCCACCAGTGATTTGCGCCGTCGTGCGGCATGTGGTCAGCACCGGAGTGCGACAACGGGGTCGGTCCACCCGCCTGAGTTCATCGT